>ENA-OQIE01000025-OQIE01000025.1-human-gut-metagenome-genome-assembly--contig:-NODE-25-length-136198-cov-13.473850_pt1 | contig 136198 bp, 114 predicted proteins | sample MGYA00242569_ERZ504731 | MGnify/ENA primary metagenome ERZ504731 (study PRJEB26092, sample SAMD00036208) | human gut metagenome | host: Homo sapiens | study: EMG produced TPA metagenomics assembly...
CCGAACAGAGAAGTTAAGCCCGCCTGCGCCGATGGTACTGCAATGCAATGCGGGAGAGTAGGAGGCCGCCTTTTTTTCAGAGTTGAGTCCCTGACGTCAGTGGTGATGTCAGGGACTCTTTTTTTGTTTGGTTCCACGGAGGGTGGAATTAATGGGACTAATAAGACTAATTTGACTTATTTTAAAGAGACATATGGTGACATCCCCAATGACTTGCCGTACACTTTAGACATTCTACCACATAAATGCACATACGTTTGAAAAGCAGTACAAAGAATAATTAAGCGTTTTTGGGTAGTGTTTCACCGTGTGTCTGAATCAAGTTGACTTAACTCCGAATCGGGTATTAGAATTCAGTCGGATTCTTGCTTTATATTGAGCGGATTTTCCTTAGATTTTTCGCAGGCATAGCAGGCTATGTCAAGAAAAAGCTGGTAAGAAGGTACCAATAGAAAACATAAAGGCGGCTGAAAGCATGAAGGCACAAAATAGATAAACTATGTGCGGTTTAATGACCAATTTGGGTTAAACGCAGTTGATGAAACACTACTGCTTGACAACCCTCAAGATAGAAGGAAACCAAGCGAAAATTCATTTTCCTCCAATGGTTTCGCTCTCTCTGTCTGTCCAGAACCTTCAAAGAAGAATTTTAAACAGGCTCTTAAATATCGGAATTATTTTATAAGGGTGCTTGCCAAAACCACTTTTCATCCGATGTGTTGTAATTAGCATGAGGGTATGTCAAACCTACCGGAACTAATGTTACTGTCTTACCTTGAGGATGATTGCTTTCTCCTTCTGGTTCAGCTTGATTCCATATATTTGTTTCAAGAAAGTAGAGATTCTTTGCCATGTACTCCTTAAGATAATAGTCGGCTGTTTGTTTTACTCTGTTGTTCCAGTTCGCTTCTTCATTAAGTATCAATGGCAAATCATACTGCAATCTATAACGCACTTCTCCTGGGTGAAGCATGATTCCGTTTTCATCTGTGACATGTGCTGCAAATGTAGGGTCAACCCAAACCCATTTATTCAGCGATTTACTCCAGGCAATGCAGATAACATGGCAATCGCTGTCCGTCTCCCATCCTTTTCGGGATACATGTTATATATCTTGCAGGAATCCCCACAGCAAGCAATGCCTCTGTCAAGCATATAGCAAGAGCCCTGCAGTTGTAACCACAACTGTTTCTACGAGCAGATTCGTATGTATTTTCCAAATTTCTTGCTCCGGGAGCCAAACCGTTGCTTCCGTCATGTTCGATGTTGTCATGAACCCTATAAAGGAGATTTTTGATTCTGCTGATGTCATCCCCCTTACCGGCTATTTTGTCAAGATTGAACTTCTTGCGTGTCATTCGCAACATTCTGTCTGAAGGCTCACCTTATCTGAAAGTCATATCAAAGGGTGGTTCTGAGTTGTATTTTGGGGATTCTTTCAAAATATCAAGTTTGGTCTTGACCTCATCCCCCAGACTCCATGCGTAATTCATAGCTTCTTTCAATGTGTCTGCTTCCTTGCTATTCAAAGCTTTTAGTACGGGATAGAGTATTCTGGCTGACAGATACTCATTGCTTCTCATCCAGTCAGAGTTCTTTGCTGTCAGAATCTGTGCCTGCCACTGCGCAGTCTTTTCCAAATCTTTTATCAGGCGAGGATTTGATTTCAGATAATCGATATCTGCTGTTGATGCTATCTTGTCGTTATATACTTTCAGAAAAGCCCCATGACAGATGTATTTCGTTAAATTAGGACATTTGGAGTCTTTCAATAAATCCAAATCGAAATAGACCACAGTGCTTTCAAATATCACGCTGTCCAATTTCGGACAGTTATGAGCAAATCCCTGGCCTCCCGTACTTGACACAGGACCTCGGAATATGATTTTCCTCAAGTTTTGACAGTTTGTCATTAAAGCGCAGTCGAAATGACCGATAGCTCCCTCAAACACTATCTCCTCAAAGTGTTATTATCCATAAATAGACCTCCCGGGACATAATCTATATTGCCGAATGTTACTTTTTTCAGATTGGTAAATCCAATATTTCCTAATCTTCCGATTGTCATTATGTTGGGAATATGAATTTTTTCGGCATGAAAGTCGTAAACTAGGCTATCCGGAAACATTCGTATTCCATCTCTCACAGGACCGTCGAAATGGTCAGGAGCATGAAGAACGATATTCTGGGAAAAAGGCGGAATTACTATTGTAATTGCAGCAATTAAGCAAATAAAAATCTACGCATAAATAAATATATATATTCAGAATGATAAAATTAATAAAAATTCCAACACAGCGGTCACATTACCAAATAAATTGGAAAGCGTACGGACGCTAAATAAAAACATTCTCTCAGCAAGACTCTCGCCGCAAGAACCTTCAATACAGGACGATCCTGTTTCATGTAATCTCTTTCAATAATATAACGTGAGTTCGACGAATTGTAAATGCCTGTAAGTTTGGTGATAAGCGAAAATCGTTGTAACTTTATGGTGCTGAACTACAAAGTATTACAAACAATAATCGCCATGATCACCGGGAGCAAAGTTATAGATTTATTTTGTATGGCAGACGATTTAGCTTCGCTGATTTTTTGATGCTATGATGGCAAAATATACGCTTAAACCAACCGTAAAGCGCAAATTTAATTATTTGTTGGTGGCAAAGATATAATAAAAACAAAAGTGGGATTAGACTATTGCCATAAATTGTCAGGCAGTATGACTAACCCCACTTTTGTCTTTTAATTATGTTTCTTAGAATTGCTCCAAGATCTCTATTCTTTTCTTTGTATCCGGGTGCGTGCTGAATAATGAATTAAAGAAATTCATCATGCCCGGTGCGAAGTGTTGCGGATGAATAATGAACAGCTGCGCGATATCGTCACGCTTGACGTTATTCAATCCAGGATCGCCTGATATCTTTCTCAGAGCAGAAGCAAGCGCCAAAGGATTGCCGCAAAGCTCAGCACCTCCGGCGTCGGCCATATATTCACGTTTACGCGATATTGCAAAACGCGTAAGCAATGTGAAGAAGTAAGCAACTGCACAGCATAAAGCTCCGATTATGAATACCGCAATCATAGACAGTCCGTTGCCGCGGTTGTCCTCGTCATCACTGCTGCGGCTGCTCAGTCCGCCAAACCAGAATGCGTTATACATCATCTGGATAACGAGGCTCATTATGGTTGATACGATGCCGACAAAGATGATGCTTGTTATCAGCAGTCTTGTGTCGTGATTACGGATGTGCGTCAGCTCATGAGCTATCACACCTGCAAGTTCGTCATCGTTGAGTCTGTCGATTATTCCTGTTGTCAGCGTAACCGTGTAGCTCTTTTTATCTATACCGCTTGCAAAAGCGTTCAGCTGCGGGTCGTCTACGATGTTAATCTTTGGCATATCCATGTTGCATGTCATGCAAAGATTTTCAACTATATTGTAGATTTTGGGATTTTCCTTGCGTGTAAGCGGTCTTGCTCCTGTAGCAGCACGTACCATTGCCGTATTTGCAAAATACGCTATTGTAAACCATATTCCTACGCCCACGATGACCCATGGTATGGTGTTCATGAAGTAATAGTTTACTGTTGCGGCGTCAAGCTGGTGTACAATGTTGCCGTATTGGTCGTAGTATCCGTTTCCGAAATAGTTTACCAGTGCGAGGAATACCCATACCATGCCCAGGATTATTACGGGAAACAAGATCAGCAACATTATTGTCAATCTGTTGTTGCGCATAATCTGGGTGTGCATTCCGACATATCTCATATATGCTTGCGATTTATGTTAGAATTTAATTTCAGGTGCCTTGTCGTATGTTGCGCGCTCTTCCTGTGGAACCTCGAACATAGGTTCTTTTTTAAATCCGAACATTTTGGCAAAGATGTTTGACGGGAATGTCTCAACGGCGTTGTTGAGCTCTCTTGTTGCCGAATTGAAGAATCTGCGTACTGCGGCAAGTTTGTTCTCAAGGTCAGCAATCTCGTTCTGCAACTGCATGAAGTTCTGGTTAGCCTTCAGGTCAGGGTAAGCCTCGAGTGAGACCTTTAAGCCGGCAAGCGCACTTGTCAGGGCATTTTCAGCATTGATCTTGTCGTTTATTGTTGTGGCGCCCATTGCTGCCGTGCGTGCTTCTGTAACTCTCTGCAGCACTTCGCGCTCGTGTGTGGCATATCCTTTCACCGTGGCTACAAGCTGCGGCACGAGGTCGTGGCGCTGTTTAAGCTGCACGTCGATATTTGCGAAGGCATTTTCGCGGTTGTTTCTAAGTTTTACAAGATTGTTGTACAGGCTTACACACCAAATTGCAAGCAGTACGACGATAACTAAAATAATAATTCCTGTTGTCATAATTTTTTAATGATAAATGGTTTCATAAGTTTGTTTACAAATATAATACCATTTTATGAATATCTGAGGTTTCTTTAAGTCTTTTTGTTTATTATTCTTATTTAATATGAAGGTTGTAGCCAATAAGGACACGTGCCGGTTTAGTTTCGTCATGAAATAAAAAAACTCTGCATGACAGGATCTATCCTATGACATGCAGAGCGTTATGTTAAGTTTTAATGTTTATTTCAGCAGATTCATTACTTTGTTGAAGTATCGCTGAGTGCCTTTTATGCTGTATCTGAGTCCGCCGTTCCACGACCTTATAGCCTGCTCTATGCTGTTTTGCGGATTGTGGACCGACTGAAACAAAATGAACATCTCTTTCGATTTTGCCACGTTAAAGCGGTCAGACAGCTTAAATCTTTTCTTGCTTTTTCTTCTTTTCAGGATGTTGTTGCACTCTCTTACCAGAATCGGAGTTATCTGCATTGCTCCGCATGAGTTGCCGCTTACGGCTTTGGGGTTTCCTTCGCTTTCGACTTGAATAATGGCGTCCATCACCGGATTCCAGTCGAATTGAGGGCTTTGAGTTTCGTTATTTTCTGCAAAAGCATATAAATTTGCTGTAAATACAAATAATAATACTAATACTTTTCTTAATATTCTCTCCATATTTTACGGTTTATGGCATCTGGACATATAAAAAAACAGGGATGTCCGCGGCAAGCGGTTCGTATGAGAAAAATTATTGAACCGAGTCTGGATGCCAGTTATATACTAACGCGAATGGCGGCTTTCAAAACAAAAGAAGATACGCCATTCAATCTTTTTACCGCTGCAAAGGTATGAAAAAAAATGCGATTATCCAAACTTTGTTCCGTTTTTTAAACATTTTGCATTGAAATAAGCATTTTATATCATGTTGAAAATCAACTAATTGCTTTAAAAATATGTAAAATATTTTCGGCTGCCGTCTTGCGCCCGAATTTAGGCGAAACATAATGTTAATGCACGTTTCACGGCATTTGTTGTTATAAGAACGGCCCATTTTTATATCTTAAATCATGTTGCGTGCTAAAGTGTTATAGACTATAACTATGCTAAGATTGTTGCAGGAGCGAATAGGGGGCAATGTCGCTTTGCCATGCAGGTAAATTATTGTCATAGTTTTGCCTTGCGCCAGTTTTCGCTATTTTTTCATGATATAGGGTAAGAATTACAGGCATCAGAATTAAACCTTAAAAAACTGAAAGGAAAATATACTATTATCCTTATAGGAAAGCCGGAACAATAGCTTGAAATATGTGGACTGTAAGCAAAATCGTGCTTGCTGGTTTCAAATCATTAACCTATTGTTTACGGTCCGTAAGTGGCCCACTTTTAATGCAAAAGTGGCCGAGTTTTTTGTCGCAAACAAATGGTTTTTTATGCCCAGTCCGATGTTCCGTGCATTTCAGTGCAGGCATTGTTAGAAAAACATTGTTTATCCCAATCTGCCGGTATTAATAAGTGTGCTGTGTGATTCTTCCTGTTGGCTGATGACGTCGTGTATCTTGAGCAGTGTTTTCTGAAGACCGACAATGAAATTTCTTGCCTGCAAGCGTTTGGCTTTCAGGATATTAAAATAAGACAAACAGCTCATTATTTGGCTGACAATGACCTGCCCGGGTTAAAAAACTGCGTTTTTCGTTTGTCTTTTCATTCTCCTTTCACTATTTTTGACTACCTTTGCATTGACGATTGTTGAAACATGCCATATTGGCAGGCTTAATTGTATGTCGGCATGCGTCATGCCGGGCAAGTGTGAGAGGAACGGCCTGTTTCGTGCATGTTGTTTTTTTTGAATGATTAACGGATAATTTCTTTATAAAATATGTATTACGTTTCTAAGCGAATGGAGATTGCTGGCTGTCATCGCCTTACTCTTTCTTATGACAGCAAATGCTGTAATCTGCACGGACACAACTGGATTGTTACGGTTTATTGCAAGTCGCGTGAGCTTAACGCTGAGGGTATGGTTGTTGACTTTAAGCATATAAAGGATAAAATTCACGGATATCTCGATCATGGCAATTTCAACGAACTGCTGCCGTTCAATCCTACGGCCGAAAACATTGCAGCCTGGATATGCAGTCAGGTTGAACACTGCTATCGGGTGGATATAGAAGAAAGCGAGAACAACAAGGTGTCGTACGTTAAAGACGAAGACTGACATTTATGAGGGTAAACGAAATTTTTTATTCGCTTCAGGGCGAAGGCTACTTTACCGGAACACCAGCCGTCTTCGTACGTTTTTCAGGCTGCAATCTCAGTTGCAGCTTTTGTGACACGGAGCATACGTCGTTTACGGAAATGTCTGAGGAAGACATCGTCCGTGAGGTGTGTGCCTATCCGGCTGCGCATGTGGTTATCACCGGCGGCGAGCCGACAATGCAGCTTACAGCTTCGCTTGTTGACAGGCTGCACGCTGCCGGAAAGTATGTGCAGATAGAGACAAACGGCACTTATCGTTTGCCCGAAGGCTGCCGTGTCGACTGGATTACGTGTTCACCCAAATACCGCCCTGTCGTTCTGACGCATATCGACGAACTGAAAGTGGTGTTTCAGACGCCGGAGCAGGATATGTCGCAATATGACGGCATGGAGGCTCAGGTGTATAGCCTGCAGCCATGCGACGTGAATGACGACAGACGGAATGCCGTGATATTAAAAGATGCCGTGGAATATTGTCTTTCGCATCCCAAGTGGCGTCTTTCGCTTCAGACCCATAAAATAATTAATGTGAGATAACGGCCTTCAGCCTTTACGGCGACATGGCTCGCCTGTGTCTGAATAAAGTGGCCCGACAGTTATGCCGTCTGTGGCAATTCATAAGAAATCAATGAGGCAATTAGGCATAGCCTCATTGATCACCACCGTTGAAGTGAAGTATTTTCAGCAGCTGCTTTTCGTGCTGCAGTTCCTTCAAGCCCTTGTCGGGCGATATGAGCATCATGCTCCTTATCACGTCGTTTTGTCCGCACGTGTAGTTATAATAGTCAATAAGTTCTCCGGTGAGCTTTTCTTTCAGGATAACTTCTGTTCTTAGTTTTTCAAACTCCTCCAGTGGTATTTCGTCTCCCTGGCGTACAAAGATAATACGCCTTGCGATAGGATTGCGGTTGTAGTCGTGCGTGAGATAAATGCCCTTAATCACTTCAGGATATTCAATAATAGGCAGTTGCAGATAAATAACCTTCAGAGCGAGCTGCAGCCTCTTTTGCTCGTTGAACATCAGATAGCCAATCTGGAACGGCGAGAACAGGCCTACTCCTACATAATAGTCGCCGGCCATATTCTGGCAGTATACCTTCGGCAGGGTGTCGCCGTCGGCAATGGATGATATCATGTAGGGCTCAACCTTCAGTCCGTCGGCATACGACGAAGCGCTGTACGACTGGTACAGGCCTGTGTATATGCCTGCGTTGGGAAGATACTTTATTGATTCTTTTTCAATATCGTCAAGAAACGGACGGCTGTTGCTCTTTCCGCTTATCAGCCGTGGCTCTATATGGCACACCTTGTCGTACAGTTCGTCAAGGCATCCCAGCAGCTTTCTCTTAGACACATTGTTAACCTGCTGCAAGGCGTTGTTAAGCGCGTAGTCGCTGTCGTTGCCGCCGGATATGCTGTTGATGTAGGCGGGCAGTACAGACGAATATAAAGAAGACAGAACGCTCGATGTTATGTTCGTCTCCTCCGAAATGTCCTTCATCTTCACTCCTGCGTCACGCAGTTTCTTCAGTTGCTCATACAGTGATACCAGTTTATCCATATCCTTTATTTTTGGCGCGAATGTACCAAAACGATATTACAAAAACATTACCATTCTGATTCATTATCATGATATGAAAATTACATAATGAATACACGTTTTTTGGGCGTTATAATATATGATTAATTGATTTTTTCATATTGCAGACCGATATACTTTTGCTGCCGTAATTAAAAAAATGAACAAACAAAATCATCAATATAATTATGGAAAAAGCAACAAAGAACAAAAGAATGTCGGAACTCCTGCTTATACTTTGGGCCGGAGGTGCAGCCTTGCTGTCTTACTCGCTTGTATATGCCTTGCGCAAGCCGTATACGGCAGCCTCTTTCGAGGGATTGACCCTGTTTGGAACAGATTATAAGGTAGCTGTTACAACCATTCAGATACTTGGGTATGTAATAGCAAAATTCTTCGGTATAAAACTTATCTCTGAGCTGAAACGCGAAAACCGCTTCCGCTTTTTTGTAACATCGGCAATAATGGCCGAGGTGGCTTTGATAGGCTTCGGCGTGCTCAGCGCTCCTTACAATGCCGCAGCAATGTTTTTCAACGGCCTTTCGCTCGGATGCATGTGGGGCGTTATCTTTAGTTTCATTGAGGGCCGCAAGGTTACGGATATGTTGGCGAGCCTTTTGGGCGTAAGCATGGTGTTCAGTTCCGGAATAGCCAAGAGCTTCGGACTCTTTGCCATGAACGAACTTAATATAGACCAGTTCTGGATGCCGGCAGTCATTGGCGGCGTGGCCCTGCCTCTGCTTGTGCTTATGGGCTATCTGCTTAAGCGTCTGCCCAGCCCTACACAGGAAGATATCGAGTTGCGCAACGAGCGCGTTGTCTTAGACTCTGAAGGCCGCAAGCGTCTGTTCCTGAGTTTCGCGCCAATACTCACGCTGCTGTTTATCGGCAACTTCATGCTCCTTGTCCTGCGCGACATCAAGGAAGATTTCCTTGTGCTTATTCTCGACATGAGCAATCAGTCGTCATGGCTGTTCGCACAGGTCGACACTATAGTTACATTGGCCATACTTGCCCTGTTCTCGGCCTTTGTGTTCTTCCGCAGCAACATCAAGACGCTTATGTGCCTCATGGGCATTGTCATACTGAGCTGTATCACCATGGCATACGTGTCGTTCAACTACAAAGCCCTCGACCTGCAGCCTGTTGTGTGGCTGTTCATAGAGAGCCTGTGCCTTTATATAGCCTATCTTACGTTCCAGACAATATTCTTCGACCGTTTCATAGCCTGTTTCAGGATAAAAGGCAACGTTGGATTCTTCATCGCGATAATCGACTTTATCGGATACATGGGAACGGTAACACTGCTTTCAACCAAGGAGTTCCTCAATTTTGACATGGAATGGTTCGACATGTTCAACCACATGGCATTCTTCGTCGGTGCAGTATGCACAGTCTTGTTCACAATAGTAGCCACACTTATCTACAAGCGCTATTCGCTTAACAACAGAAACAAGACAAAAAACTCTAAGATGGATTTGTTTATAAACCCTCAATATAATACAATTTAAAATGAACTACGACATCATAATCATAGGAGGCGGTCTGCTCGGAACAGCCACTGCCTATCAGTTGGCAAAACGCAAAGCCGGTAAGATATTGCTTTTAGACGGTAACGAGATTGCATCTCAGGCCTCTTCGCGCGCGGCCTGCCTGCTGACACGTGCGCGGACAAAACCGGCGCTGATGGAACTGGTGCAGGAAACCTACGACTGCATAGACGAGATAGAACAGCTTCTTGGAGAGTCGCTCGAGCTGCAGCAGTGCGGAAGCGTTACGATTGCTTCGTCAGAAGCCTCGCTGAAGGGTGTGGAAGCCTTGGAGAGTGCAGCCAACGACTTTGGCATTCCGAATGAACGGATATCACAGAAACGTGTGAAAGAACTGTTGCCATGGATCAACGAAGCAGCCGCTGACGTAGCCGTATATATGCCCACAGACGCCTTTATCGACTCTGCACTGCTGTGCTCGGGATATGCCAGGGCAGCCAAGGCGCTGGGTGTGGAACTGAGAACTAACTGCAAGGTGAGGTCGATACAGACCGAAGGCGGAAGGATAAGCGGCGTTGAACTGCCTGACGGTGAGATGATAAGTGCTCCCGTTGTTGTCAATGCTGCCGGCTCATGGGCCAATCTGCTTATGCGTCCGCTCGGTGTAGGACTGCCGTTTACGCCCGTAAGGAGCCACTTCTGGATTACCGGCATCGACAAGCAGCGCTTCCCGGTAAACCATCCGTTCTCTGTCATTCCTGACGCAAGAGCCTTCACGCGATCGGATGTAGGAGCCTTGATAATAGGTCTGCGCGAAAGCCAGTGCCAGTCGTTCGACCCTTCTACGATGACAGACCAGCTTCAGAACTTCGACTTCAACAAGGCTGCCAAGTGGGAGGTGCTTGACGAATGTGCACCGCTCCTGAAGCGTTTCTTGCCGGATATAGAAGACCTCGGCATAGCCCACTACATGGCCGGTCCGTCTTGCTATGTGCCCGACGCAATGTTTATCATCGGTCCGGTGAGCAAATACGAAGGTCTGTTTACCGTTACGGGTTGCTGTGGCGGTGGCGTGGCTGCCGGTGGAGGTATGGGACGGTTGGCTGCCGAACTTATTACAGGCGAGAAACCATTTGTCTCACCCGGCCTTTTCGCACCGGAGCGTTTTGGTGAAGTTGATCCGTTCTCAGCCGAATTTCAGAAGAGATGTGCCGATGCCCGTTCAAACAAAAAGGGCGGATAGGCCTGTGCTGCAAATGAAGATATAGAAAAAACGAACATAAATATAAAAATGTAGAAAATGAAACGATATATAGTTTTTCTGAAACAAGTACCCTTATCCACAAAGGTTGAAATAGATCCGGTGACAAAGACCCTGAAGCGCTCGTCGGCTCTTACGCGCACCAACCCTGACGACCTGCATGCGTTGCAGACAGCCGTTAACCTTAAGAGAAAGACCGGGGCTGAGATTGTGGCTGTAAGCATGGGACCGGAGATGGCTGTAGAGGTGTTGCGCGAGGCACTGCAATACGGAGCCGACAAGGCTGTGCTGCTTTCGTCGCGTGCTTTTGCCGGAAGCGACACGTTGTGCACGAGCAAGTCGCTCGCAGCTGCCGCACGTAAGATAGGCGACTACGACCTGCTGTTCTTCGGCAAGATGGCTGTAGACGGCGACACTGCACAGGTTGGACCTGAAGTGGCCGGCCAGCTTGACATTCCGCAGATAACACAGCTGACAGCCATAACGGCCATATCTGACACTTCGGTAAGTGTTACAAGAAACGCCGGCTGCAAGCTTCAGCATCTTGAGGTGAAGATGCCGTGCGCCATCATGGTGAGCCGTGAAAACTGCGAACTTGAGAACGTAACGCTTCGTGCATGGCAGATGGCACGCCAGCAGCCCATTACAAGATGGAACGAGCACGACCTGGGCCTTTCTTCTGACGAGATCGGACTGTGTGCGTCTCCAACGCAGGTAGTGGCAACAGAGGTTCCTCAGCACGACAAGGTGGTAGAATGGATTAAGGACGGACATGCCGTGATGGACATTATAGAGAATAACGTGCTTTGTCAAACAAAATAACAGATAATAAGAATTATGAGTTTCGCATTAAATTTAGATAAAGATCTTTGCATAGGTTGTGGCATCTGTTCTCAGAGCTGTGCTTTCGGGGCTATAACCATGAGTGATTTTCCCGAGATAAACGAAGACAGCTGCCGTCTGTGCGGAAGTTGTGTGCAGGCATGTGCCGCCGGGGCATTAAAGATAAACAAGGAGCAGCCTAAAGACAGCGCTGCCGACAACAGTAAAGGTATATGGGTGTGGGCTGAAGTTGAAAACGGACAGTTGGCTCCTGTGAGCATTGAGCTGCTGGGCAAGGCTGTAGAACTGTCTGAAAACTTGGCGCAGCCGGTTGAGGCAGTGCTCATAGGCGACGGCGTGAGCGGGCTGGCAGACGACCTCATTGCGTATGGCGCCGACAGTGTGCATGTGGTTGACTCGCCGTTGATGGCCGACTTTATCGACGAAAACTACACCAAAGTCTTTGAACGCCTGATACGGCAGAATCGCCCGGCTATACTCCTTATGGGGGCAACCCTGCTCGGACGCGGCCTTTCGGCACGCCTTGCCTCGGTGCTTCACACAGGACTTACGGCCGACTGCACCGAACTTGAGATTGACAAAGAGACCAAATTGCTGCGACAGATACGTCCTGCTTTCGGCGGCAACCTTATGGCGACGATAATAAATCCTGCGCATCGCCCTCAGATGGCTTCGGTGCGTCCCGGCATCATGCGTCCGGTCGTGAAAGACGACAGCCGCAGAGGCCGCATCGTGAGATACGACTGCGACGAGAGCATGAATGATGCGCGCGTAAGGCTTATTGAGACCTTGAGCAGCGAAGTGAAGCATTCGTCGCTGAGCAACAGCAAGATTATCGTGGCAATAGGGCGCGGAGTGAAGACGCGTAAATGTGCCGACGAAATCAGCGCATGGGCAAAGAGCATAGGTGCGTCTGTTGCCGGATCGAGGGCTGCCGTTGAGATGGGGCTTGTGGATGCATCGGTGCAGGTAGGGCAGACCGGTCATACTGTTGCCCCCGACCTTTATGTGGCAATAGGCATCAGCGGACAGATACAGCATACGGCAGGTATTGTCGGGGCTAAAAAGATAATGGCGATAAACACCGACAGGCAGGCTCCGATATTCAGCGTGGCCGATTACGGATGGAACATCTCTGCCGAGGAAGCGCTGGCAAGGCTTGTAGACATAACATCTGTAAAGGCATGAGCAAGAAGATATTAGCATGTATCGTCATGCTGGCGGCATCCTTCAGTGTGGCACTTGCCGGCGATTCGCTCAAGATAAAGTTCCGTTCGCGTGCATTGTTGGATGCCACGGTTACCGATTATGGCAAGGAAGACGTGCAGGGCTATTATCGCCTTGAAGATTTCCGCGTGGGCTTTAAGGCAAACTATGGTCAATTCGAGCTGAAGGCCGACATCGGTTTTGGCGGCGGAAAGGTGGCGATAAAAGACCTGCTGTTCAACTATCACATGAAAAACTGCGTGGTGGCTGTGGGCAACGCCTATGAACCTTTCTCGATGGATATGCTCATAAGCACCGTAGACATGCGCTTCAACCAGTCGGCAACTTCGGTGCTGGCGTTCACCAACAGCCGTAAGCTCGGCGCAACGATACACTATTATCTGCCGTCGCTCTATCTGGCTACGGGCGTTTATACGCACAACGACATCAACAAGATTGGCAGCAGCCAGGTAAACGCCTTCGTGTCTACCAGCCGTGCCGTGTGGCGCAGGCAGAAGGGCGACTATCTCATACATGCAGGAGGCGCCTTCTCGTTCCGCACACGGCCGGTGAACACCGAGGGGGACCCTGAAACTGAAGTTAGCAGTGCAGGCGTGACGTCGATGCTTCCCAATGCTCTGCTAAACGCAAAGGTAGACCATCTTGGCACGGAGGTGAAGGGGCTGCTCGAAGCTTTATACATGTCGCCCAAGTTTATGATTCAGAGCGAATACTTTGTCGACCGCTATAACCGCACTCAGGGCGAAGCCTATATGCCTCACGGCGGATATATTCAGGCCGGATATCTTATAAAGGGGCGCGGATTTGAGTATGATCCGGTGTACAGCATACCGGGACGCCCTAAGACAGAAAAGGCTATTGAGCTTACTGCGAGGTTGAACTACACTGACATGAACGACCCGAAGGCCGGCATATCGGGAGGCAAGGAGACCGACCTGTCTGTAGGGGCCAACTTCTATCTTAACAAATATCTGGCCGTGAAGGCCAACTGCAGCTATGTCTTTGTGGGCGACAACTGCAACGAGTTTTATCAGAAAGACCTGCTGCTGGGTCAGATACGAATACAATACGTATTCTGACGACCCCTTTCTTTAGCCGAAAAATGTTTCAGTATCTATGCTTTCCTGCCGGGAAGCATAGATTTTTATTTGTCTTCAATCGTCATTGTCATTCGGCATAACATCCGTTATAATATAGAGCTTGCCGTCGCCTGCCTTCCGTATATATAGCGGAAATGTCGAAATAAGGCAAATGACAGGCCGGCAATGGAAAGCAGAATGGCGAAAGAAAGCATCAGTCTGCTTGTATAATAAAGCCGGATGCGGTATGCTGAAGTCCATCCGTAATGACGCACGGCTGTCAGTATGTCTCTGCGAACTGTCCCGATAATGTACCGGTCTTCTATGGATTTGCCGGCAAAAAGTCTTTTTCCGAACAGTCTGACAGACGCGGATATAGCGACAAATATTGTGGTGCACGCCCTGAAACAGGGCAGAGGAAAGTCTAGAAAAATAAAAAACGGATAAATACTTTGTTAAGTATATTATCCGTTGTAGTTGCGGAGGCAGGACTCGAACATGCGACCTCCAGGTTATGAGCCTGGCGAGCTACCAACTGCTCCACTCCGCGATGTTAATTTTTAATTCGCTTGCGCCTCATTTCTGATTTGCGTTTGCAAAGGTACTGCTTTTTTTTGAATCTGCAAAATTTTAGGGAAAATTTTTAATGGAAAATTAAAAAATGGCTATAAAAACGGCTGTTTTTGTTGTCCGGCCCCATACTTTACATGGCTTTAGCCTGCATTTGTGAGGTTAGCCGTGCGTAAGCATTTTGCCTTAATGCCGAGCATTATGACATTTTGTTTATGTACGGATTTTATGGTGAAATAGAAAAAATGTTGTCGTTAATCCCGTCGCTTGGTAAAGCATATTTACAAAAGAGAGCCAAGTGGCAGGTTTTTAAGTGGTAAACCTATGGGTTTTTACTCAAAAACGGCACGTTTGGCAATGCAAAACAATGCTGTTTTTGAGCGCAAATCATGTCGTTTTATGCCATTTTAGAACAAAAAATGATGCACATTATCTGGTCAGGCGGCATAATGCCTTATACGACAGACTGTTGCAATTGCACACGTATTTTGCCCATATTTTCGTCCAAATGATTTTAATTTTCAAATATTCAAGTTTCAGAGCGTCGGCGAAATTCAATTTGACATGTAAATGCCGAATATTAAGTCAAAGTGGCAAACTGATAAATTACAGGTCGATACTTGCTTCTTTTTTCTTTTATGCAAAGAAATTGCCGGTTAGAATATTTTTTATTCATGAAATTTTTGTCCTTTTGTTTTTTTTCTTAATTTTGCACAAAACTCGAACGACTAACTTTTTAATGATAATTATTATGAAAAAATTAAGTTGAAAGAAAATCAGACTTTTAGCTGCCGCTGTTTTAGTGGTGGGAGGTACGTTTATTCCTCAAACTGCATTTGCGTATAAGTATTACGTGCATTGCGATGGTGGAGATGTTATGATGTTTGAATTTGAAGATAAGGAGACGGCGAAGTTGTACTTTTCAATCCTTGGTAGTGGTGGCTTATTTGGTGAGCATGCTTATCTTACATCAAGGCCAAATGGCGGTTTTTTAACTGGCTTTTAATTTATGCGGCATTATTTATTTTTAGATGTAATATTAAGGCAATATTTAAATTCAAGCATTCATTTGTCATGTAGGTGTTATGTTAAATGATTAAGAGGACACTGAAAAGGTTCTCATTTTGCGATTTCTTTGCTTGCGTTATTAGTACCCCTTATACGACACGATTGCAAATATCGCAATCTCAGAAACTCAAAAATGCTTTTAAGGACTTTTTCGGTGCCCTCCCGATTAAGTGGCGTTTTTTTTGTTCTATGAAAAAAATATATTTAACAATATTAATATTGTTCGTTTTGAGTTCATCTGTATTTTCTCAAGGTGAACTATTATTGGGTATAGGTGGTAAGTATAAAAAAATAAAAAAGGATATATATGATACGGCATTGGTTAGCGCATATTATAAGCTCGCCTATCTAAAAGATTCAACAAGAACTTCAAGTTACACGAAAGGACTTACCGTGTTGTCCTTTTCAGATAAGTATGTAAGATTTGGTGATTATTACAGATTATTGGCTGATTCTGTCAATGACATGTGTGCTGAAGATAAAAAAAAAGCTCGTGATGAGAGCTTAAATGTTGAACATTCTAATTATATATCAAAAACGGCATTTTATACAGCTACTATGACGGACCTGGAAAATAGGCAGACAACAGTCCAGATAGATTTTCTTTTAAAGTATGAATACACAATGCCTACTCCTGATCTGCGCTGGATCCTCGAGAGCGGCGACACACTGATAAACGGAGTGGCGTGTAAGAAGGCAACCTGCAATTATGCCGGCAGACATTATATCGCATGGTATGATGAAAACTTTCCTGTCCCATACGGACCATACATTTTCTATGGACTTCCAGGGCTGATAATGAAAATATATGATGATAAGCGGAACTGGATTTTTGAAAATGTCGGTATCGAGAAAGCTGAAAGTCTACGTGAAATGTATTTGTATAAGCGCAAGGATATAATAAAGACATCAAGAGAACACGCTCTTGCCGCATATAAAAATCAACTTGAAAACATGCTCCGTGCGGCAATAGAGTCAGGTAGGGTTAAGATTATAAAGAAAGGTCCTCGGTTTGATGAAAAGTTGAAGAAACGTCCGAGCAACATGATTGAACAGGAATGGTGATGTGTCTTGTCAGAATATTGTTGGCCTTTGTGTTGACGGCATGCTCTCTTGCGGGTTTTGCGCAGACTGGCGGTGACGTATATGTCGAAGGGCGTGTGAGCAACTCGGAAGGCAAGGCGTTGCTTAATGTAACGTGCAAGCTGCTTGACAAAAGAGACTCACTTCTTGCTTATTCGTTTACCGATAAAAACGGAGAATACAGAATAAAACGCTGTGCAGGAGCCGCAAGCATAATGTTCTCGCGTGTGGGGTATAAGTCTGAAACAGTAAGGCTGAAGAATGGCAGCTCCGGATATGACGCCACTCTGTATGACCGCGACCTGCAACTGAACAACGTAACCGTTACGGCCGACGCGATAACACGCAAGAAGGATACGCTGATGTATAATGTTGACGCATTCCGCCAAAAAGGCGACGTCTATATAGAAGATGTGTTGAAACGCATGCCCGGCATTGATGTAGATGAGAGCGGACGCATAACCTATCAGGGCAAGGCTATAAACAAACTTAACATAGAGGGACTGGACCTGATGGGCAACCGATACAACCAGGCTACGCGCAACATGCCGGCTGAGGCTGTGGCTCAGGTGCAGGTAATGGAGAACAACCAGCCCATAAAGGCCCGGCAGGGCAAGGTGAACAACGACAGAGCCACGCTTAATCTTAAGCTGAAGAAAAACTACAGGGTGAAGCCCTTCGGCGAGGTGTCGGGCTCGATAGGGTTCGATCCCACATTATGGGACAACCGTGCCACGGCCATAAGTATAGCCGGAAACAACCAGCTGCTTGCCGACGGAGCCATGAACAACTGCGGTATCGGGCTTGGGCAGCTTGCCGTTGACATGAACACGCTTGAAGACGCTTATACATACGAGCCTGAGCCAAAGTCTTTTCTGTATTCGCCGACATACCATGTTCCGCCAATGTCGCAGCGCTATTATCTCGACAACAAGTCTTCTTTTGCCGGACTCAACTTTCTCCATGCGTTCACCAAGTCGTCGGTGTTGCGTGTCAATGCCCTTTATTATGCAGACACAACGGTTGGTGAAGACAGTGTGTTTAGCCGTTACGTGGCAGACGACACTGTGAGCATATTTGAGAACAACAGGATAACCGACAGCCGGAATACGGCAAAAATGAGCCTTGCTTATGAACTTAACACAAAAAAGGTGTATCTGTCTGACCGTCTTACCGGAAGTATTACATGGCGTGACGCGGCAAACAACAATACGACAAACATCGGAAAGGTGGAAGAATTTATATATCAAAAGCCGCGCGGCCTTCAGAACATCCTCACCGCAGAGCTGAACACTCCGTCGCGCCTTTACAGCCTGTCATCGGTATTCCGGCTTTATGACAATGCGGAATCTCTTTCGGTGGTATTTGGCGGCGACGGCTCAGACAGCCGGATGTTGAAGCTGAAGAGTACATTCATGCGTAACCGTGTTGCAACTGTATTCGACTTGTTCGGCAACAGCCTGACATTGGGCTATATTATGGAACATAAGCACAACAATGTTGCCGGTACTCAGTCGGGACACAGCAGTGTAAGCGGATATTGGATTCATACGGCAGAACCTATGTATGAGATAAATTTTAGCGGAGGCTCGGCTGAAATATCCCTTCCTGTGGAGTACATATCATGCCGTTACAGCTGGCGTGACGGCCGCACCGCCAGGTTTATGTTTTCGCCTCATGCTGATGCCAGCCTGAAGATTGGCAATTTGCTCACAGCCGATGTTGCCGTGGCCTACAATCAGGCTGCCGACACGGATAATCCGCTGACAGATGGCGTGGTGGCAAACAATTACCGCACATATACAAAATATCCTGACAGCATCTCTGTTGAACGTACTTCGCTGGCTAATCTGCGGCTTTCATATTTCGACGCTTCTTCTATGTTTTCTTGTAATGTCTATGCAGGCTGGACGCATGTCAGGCGCGACTATTACATGAAGTATCTTTATGCCGGCGATTACACTTTCGCAACTCCCGAATGGCATGACAACAGCCGTTCTTCGTGGAGTCTGGTGGCATCGCTCAAGAAGATATATACGCGCGCCGGCCTATCGGTAGATGCTTCGTGCAGCTATTCATACAACAAGGCGTTGGCCTCGCAAAACGGAATAGAAGACTATCTGCGTTATAACGCAATGAATGCCTCGCTTACAACGGGATGGGATAAGCTCAGCTGGATTAATCTAAGTGTGACATGTGCCGGCAATGTCAGCTGGAAACGGCACGACTGTTTTTCGGAAAGCGGCGATTTGCTTAAAAATGTATACTATACAGTGCGTATGGATGTCTATCCAGTAAGCAATGTGCATGCGTATTCAGATTTTTCGCAAACCACGTTTGAAGTGTCGCATGGCCATTATTCTACAAACTGCTTTTGGAATGCCGGAGTAATATATGACGTTCTAAAGAGTCTAAGTCTGTCAGTTTCTGCCGTCAACCTTCTTGACCGGCGTGTATATGAGGAGGCTTTTTACACTGGAGTCAATTACCAATATTACCGCACACCGCTGCGCGGGCGTGAGATGATGGTGTCAGTCCGGCTGAAATTCTGACTGTTAAGCAAATATATTGTTTTTCATGTATAGATTTGGTGACAAGTATCAAAAGTACATTTATTTATAGTTTAGTTTAATGTTTCTTTAATCTTTTACGCGTTAAAATGTTTGTGGAGTCAAATAAAAATAATAATTTTGCACACGATAATCAGTATGTGCAAAAGTAAATTAGGAGAAACAACCAGATGTCCATATCTAAAACAAGGCAAAAGCTGGTAGACGTTGCCAGGCAACTGTTTGCCAAAAATGGCTTGGAAAATACGACGATGAACGATATAGCCAAGGCTTCGGGCAAGGGCAGGCGTACTCTTTATACCTATTTTAAAAGTAAAGAGGAGGTCTACTATGCCGTGATTGAGTCGGAGCTCGAACGGCTTTCGGACAAGATGGACGAGGTGGCCGCCAAGAAAATACGGCCTCAGGACAAGATTATTGAGCTGATTTACACACACCTTAACATGATTAAGGAAACCGTGATGCGCAACGGCAATCTGCGTGCTGCCTTCTTCAGAAATATATGGATGGTGGAGAAGGTGAGAAAGAACTTTGACGAAGACGAAATAGAACTTTTCAGAAAGGTGTATGCCGACGGCAAGCTCGACGGAGAGTTCGACATAGACAATGTTGAGCTGGTGGCCGACATCACGCACTATTGTATCAAGGGCCTTGAGGTGCCTTTTATCTGCGGCCGTCTTGGTCATGGCATGACGCCCGAGGCCAGCAAGCCGCTTGTGGCAAAGGTTGTGTATGGTGCGCTGGGCAAGCCGATGTCTAAGTAGGAGGCTTGTGCCTGATATAAAAAATATGTACTTAAAATTATCTACAACTTTATAAAATAAAAAAGAAAATGGGATTATTAACAGGTAAGACTGCGCTTATTACAGGTGCAGCGCGCGGTATCGGTAAGGCTATCGCGCTGAAGTTTGCTGAAGAGGGCGCTAACGTAGCCTTCACAGACCTTGTTATTGACGAGAACGGAAAAGCCACAGAGGCCGAGATAGCTGCTAAGGGCGTTAAGGCTAAGGGATATGCCAGCAATGCTGCTGACTTCGCTCAGACAGAAGAGGTTGTTAAGTTGGTGAAAGAGGATTTCGGCTCAATAGACATCCTCGTTAACAATGCCGGAATAACAAAGGACGGACTGATGTTGCGTATGACTGAGGCACAGTGGGATGCAGTTATCGCTGTCAACCTGAAGAGTGCGTTCAACTTCATACACGCTTGTGTTCCTGTAATGATGCGCCAGCGTAAGGGTTCTATCATCAACATGGCATCTGTAGTAGGTGTTCACGGTAATGCCGGCCAGGCTAACTATGCTGCTTCAAAGGCAGGTCTTATTGCTTTGGCAAAGAGCATCGCACAGGAGATGGGTCCTAAGGGCATCCGCGCCAACGCCATTGCTCCGGGCTTTATCGACACAGCCATGACTCAGGCTCTGTCTGACGAGGTTCGCAAGGAGTGGGCTGCAAAGATACCTCTGCGCCGCGGCGGTACAGTTGACGACATCGCAGCCTGCGCTACATTCTTGGCTTCAGACATGTCAAGCTACATCTCTGGCCAGGTTATCCAGGTTGACGGTGGTATGAACATGTAATAAATTATCAGTTTATACAGATTTGTGCAAAGAGAGAAGATTGCTACGAGAGTCTTCCCTCTTTGCTTTTGTTAAAACATTATCAGTCATATTATAAAACGGAATACAGACATGCAGGTTATATACGAGGACAATCACATCATCATAGTGAGCAAGCGCAGCGGTGAGATTGTGCAGGGCGACAAGACCGGCGACAGAACACTGGCCGATGATGTGAAGCAGTATATTAAAGAAAAATATGCAAAGCCGGGAAATGTGTTTCTCGGTGTTGTCCACAGGCTCGACCGCCCCGTTTGGGGACTTGTCGTGTTTGCCAAGACGTCGAAGGCCCTTTCGCGTCTTAACGACATGTTCAGAACAGGCGACGTTCATAAGACCTACTGGGCGATAACCCAAAACTGCCCTGCAGAGCCTGAAGCTGTATTGACCGACTGGATTAGCCGCAACGAAAAGCAGAACAAGAGTTATGCCTACGACCATGAGGTGCCCGGCTCAAAGAAAGCCATGCTGCACTACAAGGTGATAGGCCGTTCGGACAATTATACGCTCGTTGAGGTTAATCTGATGACCGGACGCCACCATCAGATACGTTGCCAGTTGGCAAACATCGGATGTCCGATAAAAGGCGACCTTAAGTATGGCGCAAGGCGCAGCAATCCCGACGGAAGCATATCGCTCCTGGCACGCAAGATAGAGTTTGTGCATCCTGTGTCGAAGGAGAAGATATACGCCGAGGCACCGCTTCCTGACGACAGGTTGTGGCGCGAAATGCGTATGCTGTAACGTTATATTAGCCTCGTCAGGCATTTTTGTTGCCAAATAATTTCTTTTTTTCCGAAATATTTGCTTACTTTGCATGTATTACGGTTGGATACAATTTTTTACATGTGCCGATGAGGAAGACGTTGAAGTGGGCCGGTGTGATAGTGCTGACACCGGTTTTGCTGTTTATTACGCTTGCAGTGCTGCTTTACATCCCTGCTGTACAGAATTGGGCTGTAAAGCAGGTGGTTGCGTATGCCTCTGATAAAACCGGCATGGACATCACGGTAGACCGTGTGCGGCTCGAGTTTCCGCTTGACCTCGGCGTGCATGGCTTCCGCATGATTCAGCAGAACGACTCGCTGCCGCAGGTGAAAGACACTGTGGCTGACGTCAAGAAACTTGTTGTTGACATACAGCTTTGGCCGTTGTTGAAGAAGAAGGTGGAGATAGACGCCTTCGAGTTCAACGGACTTAAAGTGAATACGGCCGATTTTGTTCATGAAGCCCGCGTGAAGGGAAGCATAGACAGACTTTATCTGCGCAGCCACGGAATCGACTGGGGCAAGGAGACAATACTCGTCAATGAGGCCGAACTGAAAGATGCCTCTGTAAACGTGGAACTTAGCGACACGGTTCCGCCCGACACGTCGAAGAGCAAGAACTATTGGAAAATAACCGTAGAGAAGCTTGATATAGCCAATACGGGAGTTGTAGTCCACATGCCTGGCGACACGCTTCAGGTAGGAGCCTATCTGGGTAAGGCTGAGGCGCGCAGCGGCTTCTTCGACCTTGGTATGAGCCTTTACAGACTGAACAGCCTTAAGCTTGACGACAGTCGCGTAAGCTATGACAACAATTTCAAGGTGCGCACAAAGGGACTAGACTATAATCATATAAGTCTGTCAGACTTAAACATCAGCATTGATTCGTTCTATTATTGTGCGCCTAAGCTCGACATGATATTGCGTGCCTGCTCGTTTAAGGAGAAGAGCGGTATCACTGTCAATGACATCTCAGGTCCGTTTGCCATGGATTCTGTCAAGATATCCCTGCCTTCTTTCAGCCTGAAGACTCCCGACTCTTATTTGAAGGCCAATCTTATAATGGACCTTAATGCGTTCAGCGACAAGAATCCGGGCAAGCTGCAGCTTAGGGCTGACGGTGAGTTTGGCAAGCAGGACATCATGCGCTTCATGGGCAGTATGCCCACAGCGTTTATACGGCGTTGGCCTAATCAGCCGCTTTCGGTCAAGGCTGTCATATCCGGCAACATGAAATATCTTAAGTTTGCCGGACTAAACCTGAAGCTGCCTACGGCGTTCAATGTCAACGCACGTGGCTTTGCCGCAAACCTTAACGACGATAAGCGTCTGCGTGCAAATGTCACTCTTGACGCCAGAACATATAATCTGAGTTTTGTTAAAGCGCTGGCTGCGAGCAGTGGAGGCTCGTTTAATATACCTGCGGGAATTGTTCTCAAGGGCGACTTTAAGGCCAACGGCAAGCAATATGCGGCAGATTTCATAGCCCGTGAGGGCGGAGGCAGTGTTAAGGCAAAGGCCGACTTTAATGCAGCCACTTTGGCTTATAAGGCTTCTGTTGCAGCCGATAATCTCCATCTGGGCCATTTCTTGCCGGGCAGCGGAATGGGCGATTTCACAGGCAGCATGAATGTTAAGGGCAACGGACTCGATTTCCTGTCGCATCGCACAGCTTTGCAGGCAAAGGCAGGCATAAGGAAATTCAGTTATGGCAAGTATAATTTTGACGGAATTGATTTCGACGCTAACCTTAACAACGGCAAGGCGTATGCTTGCGTTAACAGTGCCAACCCGCTGATTAACGGTAATGTGAGGTTTGACGCATTCCTGAGCCGCAAGAAAATAATGTCCTCGCTTAAGGCTGACTTGAATCATGCCGACTGGTATGGACTTGGAATAGTGAAGTCGCCGTTCACGACATCTTTCAACTGTGAGATAGATGCGTATACAGACCTTAAGACATTGCTGGGCGTGAAGGGTAATCTGAGGAATCTGGTCATGACAGATTCGGCAAGGACCTACCGTCCGGATAACCTTGAGATTGACATGATCACGAGCAGCGACACAACTCACTTTGCCGCATATTGTGGTGACTTCCGTTTGAGGTTCAACGGCAGCGGCGGATATAAGAAAGTGCTTAAGCAGAGCGGATTCTTCATGGATGAACTGTCTGCCGAACTTAAAAATAAGAAAATAGACATATCCGTGCTGAGGTCTAAGCTGCCTTTGGCCGATCTTTATCTCACAACAGGAAAGAATAATCCTCTTAGCAGGTTTATAGCCAATGCCGGCTATGTGTTCCAGGATGCAAGCATAGACATAAAGTCGTCGCCGCATACGGGACTAAATGGCAGCGTTCAGCTTCTTGAACTTCAGAAGAACACTCTGGTGCTCGATACCGTGCGCTTTAATATCGTGTCAGACTCTACGCAATGCTCTTACAACGGACAGGTGCGCAACAACAGCGACAACAAGCAGTATGTGTTCAATGCCTTGTTCGATGGATATGTGTTTGAGAAAGGCTCGGGCGTAAACTTCAAGGTGTATGATGCAAAAGACAGCCTCGGACTCAAGATGGGCATTGAGGCCTCGATGGAGGAAAACGGCATAAAGATGCACATGCTTACTGACGATCCGATTCTCGGATATAAGAAGTTTGAGGTTAACGAGAACAACTATATCTTCATGGGAACCGACCGGCGCATCATGGCAGACTTGCGCCTGAAGGCCGACGACGGAACGGGTATATATGCATATACTAACGACGAAAACACTGATGCGCTTCAGGACCTGACGATAGGACTTAACAAGTTTGATCTGTCGAAGCTGCTTACGGTTGTTCCGTATATGCCTCGCATAACCGGAATAATGAACGGCGACTTCCACTTGATACAGACAAAGGACGAGCTTTCTGTGTCATCGTCAGTAACTGTAGATAAGATGACATACGAGCGGACACGCATGGGCAACATCGGACTTGAGTTTGTCTATATGCCTCAGTCGGACGGAACCCACAGCGTTGACGGAATGCTCATGTGTAACGATAATCAGGTGGCAGACATTAGCGGATCGTATAAGTCGGAAGGTGACGGACAACTGGATGTTACGATGAATATGTCCCGCCTGCCGATGCGTCTGCTCAACGGATTCATTCCTGACCGTATCATTCGTCTGAAAGGTTATGCCGACGGCTCTCTTGATGTGAAAGGCACGCTGTCGCATCCACGTGCCAATGGCGAGCTTACGTTGGATTCTTGTTATATGCGCAGTGCGCAGTATGGCATACGTATGCGTCTTAGCGAGGAACCTATCCGTATCGTAGGAAGCAATCTGCTGTTCGAGAATTTCAAGATGTTTGCAAACAATGACAACCCGTTGATTCTCGACGGAAACATCGACTTCTCTGACGTTGCCAACATGTCTATGGATCTGCGCATGGCTGCCAAGAACTGTCAGATAATTGACGCCAAGGAAAACAGGCGCAGTGTAGCTTTCGGTAAGGCTTTTGTCGACTTTATCGGCACTATGCAGGGGCCGCTTAGCAATCTTAAACTATTAGGACGACTTGATGTGCTCGGTTCTACCGACATGTCTTACATCCTGCGTGATTCGCCTTTGTCTACCGACAACCAGATGGACGAACTTGTTAAGTTTACAAGCTTCAGTGACACTACAGAGGCCGTTGTAACACATCAGCCGCTGTCGGGCTTCAGCATGGATCTCACGATGAATATTGCCCAAGGATCACACGTCATGTGCTACCTTAACGCCGACCATTCTAACTATATCGACCTTATGGGCGGCGGAAGCCTGCGCATGAAGTATGGCTTGACAGGCGACATCGTGTTGACCGGAAAATATACTCTCGACAATGGCGAGATGAAATATTCGTTGCCTATTATTCCTCTTAAGACGTTTACCATTCAGGACGGAAGCAATATTGAGTTTACCGGCGACCCGATGAACCCGAAGCTAAACATAACGGCCACGGAGAGAACAAAGGCAAGTGTGTCTAACGGCGGTGAGCAAGGGCGTACGGTTGAGTTCGACTGCGGCGTGGTTATAACCAAGACCCTTTCGGACATGGGACTTGAGTTTACGCTCGATGCGCCGGAGGATATGTCGCTGCATAACGAGCTGATGGCAATGAGCGTGGAACAGCGCGGCCGACTTGCCGTTACGATGCTTACCACGGGCATGTATATAGCCGACGGCAACACCAGCGGATTCTCCATGAACAACGCGCTAAGTTCGTTCCTGCAGAGCGAGATTAACAATATTACGGGAAGTGCGTTGCGCACGCTCGACCTCAGTTTCGGTATGGACAATGCCACTGACGCCAGCGGAAACACCCACACTGACTATTCGTTCAAGTTTGCTAAGCGCTTCTGGAACAACAGAATGAAGATTGTAGTAGGCGGAAAAGTGTCAACTGGTGCCGACGTGGCTAATCAGAACGAGTCGTTCTTTGACAACGTGACGCTCGAATACCGCCTGAGCAATTCTTCAGACACTTATGTCAAGCTGTTCTATGACAACAATGCTTACGACTGGCTTGAAGGCACCACCCGCGAGTATGGCGTAGGTTTCATCTGGAGAAGAAGCCTGCAGCATTTTAAGGATATATTCAGTTTCAAGAAGAAGGACGCGATTATTCCGTTGCGCTCTGATACAATACCTGACAAGAAATGAGACTATCGGTAAAGAATATAATATATGTGGCCAGAAGGTCGTTTCCGTCGTTGCGCGTTTTTGCGCTTCGTGTGTGCCTGTTGGCTGCCGTTTCGGTGTTGCTGTGGTCGTGCTCAACCACCAGCGGCATACCGAAGGGCGACCAGTTGTTCATCGGACTGACAAAGATCGACTATCAGGACTATGAGAAAAGCGACCATTATGAGACAACTCGTGAGGAGGTTGAGGCTTCGTTGGCTACAGCTCCCAACGGCGCCTTGTTCGGCAGTTCGTATTATCGCACGCCGTTTCCTTACGGCTTGTGGATATGGAACGCCTTTTCAGGCTCAAAGAACAAGATAGCACAATGGATGACCAAGACGTTTGGCAAGTCGCCCGTGCTCATGAGTCAGGTAAATCCTCAGCTCCGTGCCTCAGTGGCGCAGTCGGTGCTACGCAATCATGGCTATATGAACGGAACGGTAGAGTATGAGATTGTGGAACAGAAGAATCCAAAGAAGCGCAAGATAGGATACACCGTAAAGTTCGGACCGCTGCTCACGGTGGACACACTTCAGTATGTGGGCTTTCCGGAGATGGCCGACACGCTGTTAGAGAAGACAAAGGATGAGGCCAAAATAAAGAGCGGTTCGCCTTTTGACGCCTCTGCTCTTGACGCAGAGCGCAACCGTATAGCCACTTTGTTCCGCAACAACGGCTATTATTATTATCAGCCGAGTTTCGCCTCTTATCTTGCCGACACAACCATCACGCCCGGCAAGGCCAGCCTGCGCCTGCAGATGGCCGACAATCTGCCGGAACTTGCCAAGCACAAATGGTATATAGGAAAAATCAGAATAGACATCCGCAAGCAGTTTATGGAGGTGCTGAAAGACTCGTTCAGCCATCGCTATTTCACGGTCAGGTTCAACGGCCGCAAGCCGCCGATACGTCCGCGAATAATCTTGAGCGACCTGAAACTGCGTCCGCGCAAGCTTTTCAGATACGACGACTATTTGGAATCTTCAAACAAACTTAGCGGATCGGGGCAGTTCAGCTCGGTTGAGTTTGCGTTTACGCCGCGCGACACTACAGCAACATGCGACACGCTCGACCTTAACCTGTCGTGTACGTTCGGCAAGCCTTATGACTTTTATATAGAAACCAACTACACCAACAAGATAAACGGCCGCACCGGTCCCGAGCTTGTTATCGGTTTCACAAAGCGCAACGCCTTCCGTGGCGGCGAGAAGCTCGACATAAACCTTCACGGCTCTTACGAATGGCAGAAGGGCGGCAACGTCAGCGGCTCGTCGACAGACATGAATTCATACGAGTATGGTGCAGACGCATCAATAGAGTTTCCGCGCCTTATTGTCCCGTTCCTTAAGCATCGCCGCTATTTCACTACGCCTACCACATACGCCAAGATCGGTATGAACGTGATGAAGCGTCCTGATTATTTCAAGATGCACACCTTCTCTGCCGAATGGACCTATAAGTGGCAGCGTTCGGCTACGTGGCGCCATGAGTTCAGTCCACTGACGCTGCAGTATCAGCGCCTTAACTACACCACGGCTAAATTCGACTCCATACTTCAGGAAAATCCGTATTTGCAGACATCAATGCAAAATACGTTTATCCCAAAGATGCGCTATATGCTCGCATACAGCAGTACGGTGAAACACCGAAACCCTGTTGTATGGCAGACCACCATCACGGAGTCTGGCAACATCTTGTCGCTTGCTTATATGGCTGCCGGAAACAAATGGGGCGAAGTGGGCAAGCAGCTGTTTAAGAATCCATACGCGCAGTTCCTCAAAATAGAAACCGACTTCAGCAAGATATGGCAGCTGGGGCAGAAGTCGCAGCTTGTGTGGCATATCAGTGCCGGAGTGATTTACACCTACGGCAACAGTCTGGCTGCGCCTTACAGCGAGCAGTTTTATGTGGGAGGAGCCAACAGCATAAGAGCTTTCGCGGTGAGAAGCATAGGTCCGGGAAGCTACACCACCAACGAGTCAAAACTGTCGTATCTCGACCAGACAGGCGACATAAAGCTGCAGCTTAACCTTGAGTATCGCTTTAATCTTTTCGGCAACCTTTATGGAGCAGCCTTTATAGATGCCGGCAATGTGTGGGCCCTGCGTGACGACGGATATCGCGAGGGCGCCAAGTTCCAGTTTAAGAACGCCCTGAAGGAAATGGCTCTCGGCACGGGAGTAGGTCTGCGCTACGACCTCGACTTCCTCGTGTTGCGTCTCGATTGGGGTGTAGGTCTTCACGTGCCGTTCGATACGGGCAAGAGCGGATTCTATAACATTCCCAAGTTCAGCGACGGCCAGGCCATTCATATCGCCGTCGGCTATCCTTTCTGATGCAGTTTTTTGCTAACGTTATTTGCCGGACACAGTGTTAATGGCAGATTCTGTTGTGTCCGGCTCTGCTTGCTTATCCCTTCGGAAAAGCACAAATCTGCCGATTCTGTAAGGTGTATGGGCCTGTGTTCCTGCGCTGCATCTTGGCGTTCTGCATGCTGAAGAGAAACAGCATTGATTTGCTGCGCCGGTTTGTCATAATGTTATGTATGACATGATTTTACTTTCTTTGTGATTTTTGTTGGCGCTCTCATACTGCGTTATTTTAAAATTAAAATCATTCGGACAAAAATATGGGCAAAATACGTGTGCAGTTGCAATGTCTTGTGATATAAGACGTTATGCTTATATCTCAAATAATGTGCATCGATTTTTGTTCCTAAACGACATGAAAGACCTGCATTTTTGCCTAAAAACAGCCTTGTTCTGCGTCGCCAGATGTGCCGTTTTTGAGTAAAAACTCATAGGTTTACCATTAATTAACCTGCCGTTTGACTCTCTTTTGTAAATATGCTTTACCTGCTGGTGCTTAAATCATGCTCCGCTTTTTCTATTTCAGGCTGAAATTGTGATAAAGTCAGAGTGACACAATGCACTGTTATTTCCTGCGTCTGCTTACAAACAGACTTTGTGGAACACGGCATGATAAGTTACGCCTTGTTTGTTTGCCAATGTTTTTTATGCCGAAAACGCCACGAAAAACGCCGCCTTTCATAAAAAATGAGTATATTTGCATTCTGTTATTTATGAACAATATCCTGACATAACTGTTTAACACGCATTGCCGGGACATAAAGTTAAACCTTAAAATAAAATTACGTACAATATGAAACCTGCATTATTATTGCTGGCAGCCGGAATGGGAAGCCGTTACGGTGGTTTGAAACAGCTCGACGGACTGGGTCCTAACGGCGAGACAATCATGGACTATTCTATTTATGATGCCATAAAGGCCGGATTTGGCAAGATCGTTTTTATTATCCGAAAAGATTTTGAAGACGATTTCCGCGAAAAGATTCTTAGCAAGTACGAAGGCCATGTGCCTGTAGAGCTGTGCTTCCAGAGTCTCGACAGTCTGCCTGAAGGCTTCAGCTGTCCAGAAGGCCGTGTAAAGCCGTGGGGGACAAACCATGCCGTTCTTATGGCAAAAGACGTTATCAAGGAGCCGTTCTGCGTGATCAACTGCGACGACTTCTACAACCGCGATGCATTCATGGTTATAGGCAAGTTCCTGTCAGAACTTCCTGAGGGCAGCCGCGGCAATTATGCCATGGTAGGTTTCCGCGTTGGCAACACTCTGTCTGATAACGGAACCGTGGCACGTGGCATCTGCTCAAAGGATGATGCCGGCAATCTGACCACTGTGGTTGAGCGCACTGAGATTATGCGCGTAAACGGTCCTGTATGCTACAAGGACGAGCAGGGCGAATGGGTGGCAGTTGAGGACAACACACCGGTGTCAATGAATATGTGGGGATTCACTCCCGATTATTTCGAGCACAGCGAGGCTTATTTCAAGGAGTTCCTCTCTGATCCGAAAAACATGGAGAACCTCAAGGCCGAGTTCTTTATTCCGCTTATGGTGAATAAGCTGATTAACGACAAGACAGCCACAGTGAAGGTGCTTGACACAACCAGCAAGTGGTTTGGCGTAACTTATTCTGCCGACCGTCAGGCTGTTGTAGACAAGATTCAGAGTCTTGTTGACGAAGGCGTTTATCCCAACAAACTTTTTTAAAACTGAATATTGCCACAAACAGCGGCGTTGAGCCGCTTTTCAATATGTTGCAGTGCAGGGCTCACGTTGTTATGCCCGTGCCTGAAACACATTCCTATTTTGATAAATAATGGACATTAACTTGCTTACAGCTGCGGAGACCGAAAGCCTCCGCAGCCTTATCCTCAGTTCAGACAACATTATTCTTTGCTGCCACCGCAGTCCCGACGGCGATGCTCTTGGCTCGCTGCTCGGCATGGCAGAGTTTTTGCGTCAGCAGGGCAAGGTGCCCGTGGCTGTCGTCCCCGATGCCTATCCTGACTTCTTGCAGTGGCTGCCGGGCACGGAGCGCATCATAAGATACGACAAGCATAAAAGCTTTGTCGACGGACTTTTGGCTTCGGCCGATCTTGTGTTCTGTCTCGACTTCAACACCTACTCACGTACAGACGACATGGCAGACACGCTGGCTGCCTCGCCTGCAAAGAAGGTTCTCGTTGACCATCACCTTAATCCCGACATCGACACGGAGTTGTGTGTGTCGCATCCTGAGGCATGCAGCACATGCGAACTGGTTTTCCGCCTGATATGGCAGCTCGGTAGTTTCGACATGATGACGCGCAAGTGTGCCGTTCCGCTGTATTGCGGCATGATGACCGACACGGGCGGATTCACATACAACTCAACACGCCCCGAGATATTCTTCATTATAAGCCAGCTGCTTACCAAGGGCATCGATAAAGACAAAATCTACCGCAACGTTTACAACAACTACAGCGAGTGGCGCATGAGGCTCATCGGCTATGTGCTTAACGAGAAAATGGTGGTTATGCAGGAGGAGCGTGCAGCCTATTTCGTACTGACGCGCGACGACCTTAAGCGCTTTCATTACATCAAGGGCGACGCCGAAGGACTGGTTAACATGCCCCTGCAGATAAAAGGCCTGAGGCTGAGCATATCGCTCAGGCAGGACACCGAGAAGGACAATCTTGTGTGGGTGAGCACACGCTCTGTGGATAACTTCCCGTGCAACAAGCTTGCAGAACAGTATTTCAACGGCGGCGGCCATCTAAACGCTGCAGGCGGACGCCTTGAGTGCTCGGTTGAAGAGGCAGAGGCGCTGGTAAGGAAGGCCGTAACTGAATTCAAGTTCTGACATACGGCTTTTTTATCTGTCAAAAGGCAATATCCGCGTTAATTTGCCGAATATCAGTTAAAGTAGCATAATTATAAATTGCGATGTGGCGTAATTAGTGTATTTTTTGTAATTTTGCCAGTCGTACTTACATATTATAAAAAATAGAATGAGAAATTTAGCTTTGGCTTTCATAGCCTTTATCGCAGCCGTAACGGTTATAAGCTGTGATGATACAGAGACTTATGCAGAGCAGAAAGATAAGGAGCGTGCTGCAATTAGTAGATTTATTGCCGATTCGGCCATAACTGTCATAACTGAGTCGCAGTTTAAGGAGCAGGGATACAAGACCGATGTGAGCAAGAATGAGTTTGTGCTGATGCAGAATTCAGGAGTTTACATGCAGATTGTCAGAGAGGGATGCGGTGAGAAGATAAAGGAAGGCGAGACCACAACCGTGCTTTGCCGCTTCACCGAATATAACATTCTTACCGACTCTTTGCAGCTGACAAACGACATCCTCAGTTTTTCTTCTATTGTTGACAAGATGACCGTAACAAACAGCAGCGGATCGTTTACAGCGTCGTTTATCGACGGACAGAGCGTCATGGCCATGTTCTATGGCACAACGTCAGTTCCGTCAGGCTGGCTTGTTCCGTTGACTTATATAAAGGTTGGACGTCCTGAAAATGCAGGAGACGAGATAGCCAAGGTTAATCTTATAGTTCCGCACACACAGGGACATGCCTATGCTTCTTCGGGCGTTTATCCTTGCTATTACACGATAACTTACGAAAGGGGAAGATAAATAATGACACTTATTAAATCAATTTCAGGCATTCGCGGCACCATCGGCGGACATACGGGCGACACGCTCAATCCGCTTGACATCGTAAAGTTCGTAACCGCTTATGCCACATATATCCGCCGCAGCGGCAAGTCGTCAAGCGGCAAGATCGTAGTAGGACGCGATGCCCGTATATCAGGCGAAATGGTCAGAAGCGTTGTTTGCGGCACGTTGATGGGTGTTGGCTATGATGTAATCGACATCGGTCTTGCCACAACGCCTACCACAGAACTTGCTGTGCGCATGTCGGGTGCCGACGGCGGTATAATCATCACGGCAAGCCATAACCCGCGTCAGTGGAATGCCCTTAAGTTGCTCAACTGCGAGGGCGAGTTTCTCGACAAGGCTGCCGGCAACGAAGTGCTTGACATTGCAGAAAAGGAAGACTTTGAGTATGCCGATGTAGACACTCTCGGCCATTATATAAAAGACGACTCGTTCAACCGTCGCCACATAGACTCTGTGCTGGCTCTCAGCCTTGTAGATGTTGAGGCTGTAAAGAAGGCACATTTCCGCGTATGTGTTGATGCTATCAACAGCGTGGGAGGCATCATCCTGCCCGAACTGCTTGAGGCATTGGGCGTTGATTACGAAATACTTAACGGCGAACCTACTGGCGATTTTGCCCATAATCCGGAACCGTTGGAGAAGAATCTCGGTGGTATAATGGAGCGTATGCGCAGCGGCGAGTTCAGTCTTGGTATTGTTGTCGATCCTGATGTAGACCGTCTTGCGTTTATCTGTGAGGACGGACGTATGTTCGGCGAGGAATATACGCTTGTCAGCGTTGCCGACTATGTGCTTAGCCATACACCGGGCAACACGGTAAGCAACCTCAGCAGCACGCGTGCCCTGCGCGATGTAACCGAGAAACACGGCGGCTGCTACACTGCATCAGCTGTAGGCGAGGTAAACGTTACAACCAAGATGAAAGAGGTTGGTGCCGTTATCGGCGGCGAAGGCAACGGCGGAGTTATTTATCCCGAGAGCCATTATGGCCGTGACGCACTTGTAGGCATTGCCCTTTTCCTGTCGTCTTTGGCTCATAAGGGTTGCAAGGTAAGCGAGCTTCGCGCAACATTCCCTGATTATTATATAGCCAAAAACCGCATAGACCTTACTCCTTCAACCGATGTTGACGCGATACTCGAGAAGGTTAAGCAGATGTACAGCAACGAGCAGGTAAACGATGTTGACGGCGTTAAGATTGATTTCCCCGACAAGTGGGTGCATCTGCGCAAGTCTAACACTGAACCGATTATCCGTGTCTATAGCGAGGCTTCATCAATGGAAGAGGCTGACGCACTGGGCAAGAAGATAATGCAGGTGGTTTACGATATGCAGAAATAATATAGAATTGATTATAATCTTTGTTATGCATCCGGGGCTGTGGCTCCGGATGTATTTTTATAAGCTAAAATATCTGAGGCTGATCTTACTTCTATACAAAAAAATAACGGACAACAGCGTTAGATGTATCTTTCCGGCTGTTGTCCGTCTGCATTTTATGAATGTTAGAAAGTAAGTGTAAAATCAGATGCCCATAAGCGGCAGAATTGACGGCGTAAGCAGTGATGTCAGGATGCCGTTGATCGTAAGTCCAAGACTTGCGTAGGCTCCGTGCACCTTGCTCACGTCCATTGATGTTGCCGTACCCATGGCGTGTGCCGCCGTTCCCATAGACAGACCTTGTGCCACAGGACTGTTTACGCGTGCAAATCCCATTGTCTTATAGCCCGCCACCGCACACAGCAGACCTACGCACACCACTACGGCTGCCGTAAGCGACGGTATGCCGCCGATGCTCTTCGTAACTTCCATTGCGATAGGCGTGGTTACAGATTTTGGTGCGAGCGACATTATCACCGGCTTCGACGCACCGAGCGCTTTAGCTATAAGCACTACCGATATAATGCCTGCCAGACAGCCTGCAAGCTCTGACATGAGTATCGGCAGAAACTGTTTCTTTATCGTTTCAAGCTGCTGATACAGCGGTACGCCAAGCGCCACGACGGCAGGCTGAAGCCAGAATTCTATCATGTGTCCGCTCGTGTTGTATGTTTCGTATTTTACGCCTGATATCTTCAGAAAGGCTATCAGAACGCAGATGCTCACCAGAATGGGGTGCATTATTGTCCAATGAGTCCATTTGCGGAGCAGCTTTCCGAAGAAATAGCTGCCGAACGTGAGGGCGATAAGAAAAAATTCGTTTGACAGATAGCTCATTGGTCGCCTCCTTTCCTGTTTACGGCTTTTCCATAAATCTGATGACCCCATCCCGTTACGGCCAGTACAATTACCGTGGATATGGCCGTTGAGATTACTATTGGCCAGAATTCAGCCTTAATAATGTCGAAATAGAGCATAATGGCAACGCCGGGCGGAACAAAGAAAAAACCGATGTTTGCTACAAGAAAGTCTGATATGGTCTTTACCCATTCCAGACGTATTATCTTCAGCTTCAGCAGAAGAGTAAGAATTAGCATGCCCAGTATGCTCGACGGCAAAGGTATGCCCGTGAGCCATATTATCAGCTCACCCAATGCGAGACAGCCAAACAATATGGCCAATTGTCTAATCATCATAACCTTTAAAACAAATAATCTTTTTACCTAACGGGGTGCAAAGGTATATCGTTTTTAACTGATATACAAATTTGTTAACACTTTTGTTCCTTTATTTTTTATGCTCCTTACAGTTTGTCGTATATTTGCTTGATCTGATTGCATGTTTTTGATTTAATCTCAGTTTCCATATTTGCAGTATCAGTTATGGTCATTTCTTGTTGATTTGTTTGCTTATGCTGCAGTGGATGAGCTCCTGTGTGCGAGGAGACTGTTGCGGCTGCTGACTTATTAGAACTTTAGCGTGTTTTTGATATAGATAAAATTTGCAATCGCTTTTCTGATGTTGTATTTTTGCGGCAAGGATAACAAATAATTTCTTATATCATGAATAATACATTTAAAGTAAGTTTGTTTAAGAACTTCCTTAACAGGGAGACTATTGCTAATTGTGAGTTGGACGAATTGGTGGTTATGATCCGGCAGGGACGCTATGCCGATGCTTTGTCAGACTATCGCTGTTACAGTCCATTGCTGTCTTCCGGCAAGCCTGTCTTATGTTCCCGGCGCGATGTAATGACTGCCGACAACCGAATTCCGCGCCTTTGTTTCTCTTCCGTATATAAGCGTCGCAACGGCAAAAGAATTGTGATCGGACGCAACGGACTGCTTTTCATCGAGATAGCAGGGCTAAAGAACTTTGATGAGGCTGTGCGCATACGGCGCGTTGCATCCTGCCAGCCATACACATTGTTGGCTTTTATCGGTGCGAATGGATTGTCTGTCATTGTGGTTTGTTCTATTTCGCAGGCCGACGGCACTGTTCCATGCGATACGGAGGCCTGGCGCAGGCTAATGACAAAGGGCTACAGACTTCTGCATTATATATATTCGTCACAGCTAAAGACCGAAATATCTATGCAGACAGGCACTGCCGAGGCTATGTGCCTTATGAGTGCCGATGCCGGCATTTATTACAATCGTGAGGCTTTGACATTGATTGTGTGTGAGAATGATGTATATGACACTTTTAATGTATGCTGTTCGCACGATTTTGAAGCCGATGAGTCGCCTCTTCCCGGCAAATCGTCTTCAGAGGCTTATCGCTATATCTTTTATTGCTGTTGGAACCATGTGCTCGATTCTGGACTTAATCAGGACGACCCTTATTATGCTGAACGCGCCATACAGAAGCTGGCATACCTGTGCCGTAAGTCAGGTTTGCCGCAGCAGATGTGTGTTGACCGCACTATGAACCTTGGCACGATTAATGTAGAGCGCGGCATGGTTGAGTTGTTTTTTGCGCAGGCATATCGTCAGGCAGAAGATAATCCTAATCCGTTGAGGTATGTCGAGGTTCCCCGGCTTCAGGCCATAAAGCTTGATAATTTTTTCAGTACACGTTATGTCATGCGCCGCAATGTGCTTACGGGTGTGGTGCAGTATAAGCATATCGGGGCTTGCGATGCCGATTACAGGCCGGTTACGCAGGAAGTTATCAACACCATAGCCGTGAAGGCTCAGCGCGAGGGCATCAGGGTGTGGGCCCGCGACATCAAGGAACGCGTGAATTCTACGCTCGTTTCTGATTTTGATCCGTTGAACCATTGGCTTGACTCATTGCCCGAATGGGATGGACGCGACCGCATAAAAGCCTTTGCGCAGCGTGTTCCTACCGGCAATTCCCGTTGGCCGGAATACTTCAGCGTATGGATGCGTTCAATGGTTGCTCACTGGATGGGGCTGGATGTCATGCACGGCAACGACCTTGTTCCACTGCTCATTGGCAGTCAGGGCTGTGGCAAGTCGTCGTTTGCCAAGATTATATTGCCGCCAGAGCTCCGCGCCTATTACAACGACCGTATCGACTTCCGCAACGACAACACGCTGATGCGTGGCCTGTCATCCTTTGCCCTTATCAACATCGATGAGTTCGACCGCTATTCGGCCAGTAGACAGCCGCTGATTAAATACATCATTTCAAAGAGTGAAGTAACTGCCGTGAAGGCATATCGCAGCAATTTTTCAACCGAACGCCGTTATGCAAGTTTCATAGCCACAACCAACAGCAGGCATCCTTTGACCGACCTTACCGGTAGCCGAAGGTTTGCGTGCGTGGCAGTTACGGGCAGCATTGATTTCACTTCGGCTGTTGATTATCAGCAGCTTTATGCCCAGATTATAAGCGAAATACGTGGCGGCGCTTTGTGTTATCTCAATGTGGCAGCTACTGAACGCCTGATGGACGACAACATGAGCTTCATGCGTGTTTCTGATTTTGGTTCGGCCGTAGCCCGTCTCTTCCGCATTCCTGAGGCCGATGGGGCAGGGCATGAGATGTCTGTTGACGACATTGTGTCCGTAGTCTGCCGTGCCTATCCGCGTCTGCTGGTGTCAGGGTTGTCTGATAAAAGTGTAGGCATAACCTTGAAGCGGCTAGGTTTCAGCAGGCGCCACACGCGCACCGGAGTGCGTTATATCGTGGAGCAAATAAAAAAATAATTTTTCTTTAGAAACTCATCACTCGTCACATCCTGCTCTAAGATGCTTGCTGTCAGGTGGTTATAGTGTGATGAGTTGACTTCTCAACTCATCACACTATCTGTTTTTCAGCTTTTTCAGGCTTTTATTGATGTTTTTATAATGCAGAATTCAGACAAACAACAGTTTCTGAGCATAATTAATCCTGTTTTTGGTTGACCAAATATGCATGTGTGATGAGTTGAAAAGTCAACTCGTCACACTGTAAATCGTTGTAGATAAATAAGTTATGCCCAATTGTGACGAGTGATGAGTTTTTAAAGAAAAACATTTTTATTATATGTGTTGGCAATATGATAAGTGCCCTTTCGTAATGTAAAAGGCCACTTTTCGCATTCTAAAAACTATGCTTTTGCAATACGGAATGATATGTATCAGAATGTTTGAAAGTCAATAATTTATGATGAAAAAAACGCCTGTCTTTTCCGTTTTGGAAAGACAGGCGCTGCTTTTACTATATCCACATTCTATGATGTGAAAATCCCCATTATTATTTAACTAAAACTTTTTTTACCAAGTTTCCTACTTTTACAATATATATACCATTGTTCAGGTTGAAGGTACAGTTGCCGTCAACATTGCTTTCTGTCACTTTTACGCCTGAAACATTGTAGATAGCAACCGGTTTATTAGCAGCGCTGACATTGATGTAGCCTTTGCCTGCAGTTATGCCTTCTTGCATATCGTTCATCTGGTATATGTTAGTGCTTACCGGTCCTGTAAGTGTCATGCTGATGCCTGTGTATGCTTCGTCTACTCTTATATAGTGCTTGCCCGGAGTAGTGACAGTGGTTTTCCAAGTGCACAGCATATTGTAATCCTCGTCGAATGAGTTTTGGAATTCCATTACAACTCCATTAGTTCCGTTGAGTGCATCTTCTTCGTTGGCAAACCATACAGGGTTGGTCATGAACGGAGCGTTGGTTGTAACAGTAACTTCTCCTTCTTCAAGCGGAACGACATACCATAACGGTTTAGTTGCCTCAACTTCCGGTAGTTCTACAGCCTCTCCGTCTTTAAGCTCGATAGCCGTATTGACAGATTCGCCTTCCTTGAATTCTCTTTCGGTAAAGTACACGCTGTTGCCTTTTGACGCTGTTGTTATCTTGACATTTACAAGGAATATGTCGCCTGCTGCAGCCGAAAGGTCTACATGGTAAATAGTAGAACCGTCGGTATCTGGTCCTGATATTGCTACTGGCTCACCGTCCTTGCCCTTGCAGTAATAAATTTCGTCATAGCCCATATCATTGTAAGGCTTGTTGCTTTCGATAGTCAGAACGCCGTCTTCCTTCATTGTGTATTGCAGCCATAGATTTCTTGGTATTTCGTCTCCGAATGTGTATGTGTCGCCGTCTACTATTATCGGGTTAGTACGTCCCTCTCCGAGATCATAATCTTTTTCCTCTATGGTGAACTTCTGTCCGTCCAAGGCTCCGTCTATCTTAATGAGATATGTTGTTCCCTCGAGAATCTCAAGCACGTATGCCATATTTTCGTCTCTAGTAGTAGAATAAGAACCATCGTATGGGCCGGTGCCCTTCGGGAATGAAACAAACATATTAGACGGTCCGCTGAAATACAGTTTGCCGGTTATTGTGGCTGTATACTTATAATACTTGATGTATCCGTTCTTGTTTTCAACAGTGTTTTCACCTTTCACGGCTGTTAGAGGATCGGTGATGATGTCTCCCTGCATTATGTCCTCCATTGAAACTTTGAATGTGATAGGTTCTGTTTCGCTTGAAGTCCATTTGATGATATAGCGCTGGCCCTGCTCGCCTCCGCTGACCTGTGTGTATACGGCATTATTGCCGGAAACGCTGTTATAACTGTTCCCACTAGGATAAATTTCAACCTTTGTATATCCGCTTTGTATTTCAGAAACAGCCTTCACATCAAGAATTTTGTTCGATTGTGCCGGAATATCTACCGCATAGAATGTTGTCTTGTTAGACGCCTCTGTTGTGATTTCTGATGGAGTTTCACTGATTACAATCGGGTTCGACTCTTTGTCTCCTGCTTTATAGTCTTCGCATGCAAAAGTCATAATCTGCTCTTCAGCCGTAGCCTCAGTTTTGTTTACACATACGAAATATATAGTGTTTGGCTCCTGCATTTCCCAGCGTGTGTTGAAGCTGCCTTCTTCTGATGTGGCCAAAGTATATCCGGCTTCAATAAGACTTTTGTCTTCCGGGAAAATCTTAACTTGTCCTCCAGGAAGTTCGCTTGTGCTGCTGACAACTCCATATCCGGTTCTTTCGTTTGAGTATATGTAGTAATAAGTACCGGCTGCTGCAGGAACAGTGTTGTCGCCTTCTTTCAGACGGAACGGCATGTAGAGTGAGCCGCGCTCAGCGTCTTCAAATGTTACGTCAAGTATGAAAGGAGAATAGTTGTCGAATCTTATCAGATATGTCTTTCCTTCTTCTACTGGCATTTTGCATTGATGTTGTGTACCGCGGTCGATGGCGAATGTCGGGTCGAATTTGAGCCCAATAGAGCCTTCAACAGTAATTCCCATTACGGCTGTAGACGAGGTCATGACAAGCAGACCTTCCTTGTCTGCCGTGTAAGTGGCATAGAAAACTTGATCAGAAAATACATACTGGTTTCCCATGTAATACTTGTTTTCGGGTGAGATAGGCATAGGGTCATCCTCGGTATGACCTTTGCCTAAATCCGGTAAAGGAGTAGTTTTCAGGTCGAATGTTGCCTTGTTGCCGCTATACACTGGCATTTGAAAGTAAATTGTGCTGCCTGCCTTCAACGGATAATTTTGTATGGTAAATTGTTCGCCTTGAGCAGGCTTTACGTTAACCCGTTCGCTGCCGTCGAGTTCAAATGCCGTTAATTGCTGGATGCTGGTTGCCTCAATCGTAAGTATACTGTTCTCTTCAGCTGTGTATTTCCAGTAGACATCCACTTCATCTTTTGTGTCAGGCGTATATTCGTTATAACCGACACGCAGGTTTATCGCTGTTTCGGGCGAGTCTTGTGCGATGGCAAAGCCTGACATTGCAGCTAGCAATATTGTTGTGAATAAATGCTTTTTCATAAACAGAAGGTTTTAAGTGTTAAACAAGAATTGCAGCATGGGTTATTGTCTGCCGTTTCGATGGGATAAATCACCCCGGGCAATATCCCATGCTGCAAATATTATATGTATGGCGTCTGGAAATGTTTTTATCTTATTACATATTTCTTGCCGCCCTTGATGTATATGCCTTTTGTGAGGCCTTTAAGGCTGCCGTCGGTGCGCACTAAGCGTCCGTCAATGGTATATATGTCGTTGTCGTTCTTTGCTTCATCAGAATTTATTGTCTGCTTGATTCCTGATGCAACACCTTCTTCGACAGTTACATTTGCTATCTGTAAATAAGACATACCATTTACAGGATACGGGCTTACGAGGTGTATACCTATACAGCGCGCTCCGTCTGTTCCTGCCGGAACGTTAAACTCATACTCAGAGTAAATCCAGTTGTCGCCTGATTCATTCAACTGCGGCTTGAACGTAAATTCATCAAACATAGCATGTTCTGTGTAAACATTGTTGCTGCCCAAAGTGAACTGCAGTTTCTCTTCGGCTGTGCAGCGTATCTTCACTCTGATCTTGTAGCTCTTTGCGGCATTAAACTCGAGCGGAGGACTTATCAGCCATTCGTCGGCGTCATTTCCGTAGTTTTCGATACCTGGGTTGACAATGTATTCAGCGCATGGTGTAGTATCGTCAAACTGCAGCGGACCCCATTCAGATGTATATGTCCAGCTGTATGCGTCTTTATTGGCATCGTAAGCCATCCACTGATTTTCAAAATATGTCATGTTTGAAAAGTCTTGTGACATCGGCAGAGTCATTGCCTTGCCGAGTACATAGGCTTCGGGCATGTTTGCAGCTGTCTCACCATATTCGTTGCATGCATAGATGACATATGTGTAGCGTCCGATACGTGTCATCTGGTCGTCTGTGAACGTGGTTTCTTTCAGGTTTTCAACAACAGTCTTGTTGTCCGGCTGGCGCACGATCTTATATGTCAGTCCGTCTGGAGAGAAATATCCTCCGTTAAAGCCTTGTGTAGGTGCGTCCCATGACAGCTTGGCTGAAGCACATCCTTCGCCAACGACGAATTTCATGTTGGACACCTGTCCCGGCATGTCGTTGCCTACAAATACCGTTGCGCGGGCCTTGCCGCCGTTGCCGGCCTTGTTTACGGCGTAAATAACGTATGCGTAGTCGCCGTCTGCATCAATACTGGTGTCGTCATAAGACGTTGCATTAGCTTCCAGAGTTGCAATCTTTTCTCCGTTACGCTCTATCACATAACCTGTAACGGCATCAGCCAATGTCTCGCCGCCGAAAGAAGTTGTAGGAGCTTTCCATGTCATGTGTGCTGTCCTTGCACCTTTCTCTCCTGGTGTAACTGTGAATTCTGCAGGTTCAGCAGGAGCGTTGTCTCCGCCTTCAGCAAACGGGATATAGAGAGCCATGAATGATGAGTTGATGCCAATCTGTCCGAGATTCTTCATTGTTACATTTTCAGATGTCAAGTCGATGCACAGCATATATGTCTGTATACCCTGATCATAATCATATGAGCATGCTGCCCAATACAGAAGACCAGTAGAATGGTCGAATTCCATTGTCTGATTCTGTGACAATCCTCCGAAACCTGTCTGCAATATTCTTGTTACCGAACCGTCATTTTTGTTCACCTTATACAGCACGCCGTCATTGGCGCCTACGCCATATAATGTTCCGTCCATGTCGGCAGCAATCACGCCAAGAGTTTTTTGCAGCGTTGTAACCTTTGTAAGCATACCGTCTTTAAGGTTGACGCTATACAGGGCAGATTCTCCCTGGAAGAAACCTATTGCGTACATTGTCTTAGAACTGTAGTCATAGGTCATGTCCTGTGTCTTGAAGTTAGTGCCTTGTGCGGCAAGTCCTTCCGAACCCAGCACGGTGTAACGGCCCGTCGTTATATTGTATGATATGAAGTCGCCGTTCTGAGGACCCATAAATGAGTCGTAGACATACTCGTATGCATAGAATACGTCGTCTACGGCAGCTCCCGAATAGATGCTCTTCATGTTTCCATAAGGATATATTACGTCAGCTTTTGAAAGATCATTGAGGTTTAATGAACAAAAGCCGTAAGCACCTGCCAGAGCTCCGTTGTAGTTAAAGTATCCATACATTTTCCTGTTTACGGTTGATGCTGAGCCGCTGTCTGCAGCATACGCAGATGTGTTGGCGCAAATAATAGCCAAAACTGCAAGCATGGAGAATAAAATTTTCTTCATAATGGTACTTTTTAAATGTTAATAATTAGGGTCTTGCTAAAATAACTTTTTTAATTAACTCACCGCATTTTACAATGTACATGCCACACCCTGGAGTGCACGTTATATGCCTCTGGGCTGATTTTTGTATAATGCGGCCGTCAGCTGAGAGTATGAGTACATCAGACTTTTGCGGATTGTCAATATTTATTGTTCCGCCGGTTGCGCTGATGCGTGCCAGTTCTTGTCCTGCTTCGTGTGATTCAATGCCTGTTGCATCGCTCTTGAAGTCGAAAGTGATCACACCGTTGTTTTCTCTTATGTTTGTTATCGGACAGTTTACTGCGTCAGATGTAGTATGCCATTTTGCAGAGGGCATTGACGTGTCTGTAAACTGTGTGTTGTTGCTTGTTCCGGGGAACGGGTCGCCGGCCTCGGTGCCGTCAGAGGCATGCCCGTCTGCAGGGATAAGAGAAACATGCTCATAGCCTGACGATGAGGTGTTGACACGGTTGGTATTCCAAAGAGAAGGAACATAATGTATTTGCGAAATAATCAGTCCGTGACCGTCGAGAGCCTTGTCCCAGCCTGTCTGCTGGCGGTTCTCCAAGGTGAAGTATTCATTGTTGTCTGTTCCGCATACAATGAAGTATGCCTCATTTGATTCAGACAACGGGTTTAGTGTCAGGTCCTTGGCAGGTTCGCTAAGCACTACAGGTTCGAGCCATCCTACAGTATATTTGTCCATTGCTGTGTATCCGGCAGGAGTCTTGCTGTCGTCATTATAGAGTCCGTTGCACATCACGTCCCATGTAAGCATGCCTTGCATTCCTGAATATGCAGCGTCGTATATGTCAGGCAGTCCGAGGATGTGGCTGAACTCATGGCAGAATGTGCCGATGCCGTCGAGAGTTGTTCCTTCATGGCCTCTCAGCTCACATGAACATGCTGCCTGTCCTAAATACAGTCCGTCGTACATGTTCCAGCTTTCGTAGGTCAGGTCTACGGCCTGTGGCCATACAGTCTCTTCGCTGCCGCCCTGCGACTGTCCGTAGCCGGCATACACCACGAAGATAAAATCAACATATCCGTCGCCGTTGTAGTCGTATTTAGAAAAGTCGACGTCTGTGTTTGCGTCTGCCATGCTGCATGCATCTATCATCAGTTCTGCTGCTCTCTCGTCATAGCCGTAATATGCCATTTCGTGAGGAAGGTCAACAGGGCCGACAATGTCAAATGTAGGAACAAATTTTCCGGCAGACTGCGCGGTGAAATAGCTCTTTATGCTTCCTGAAGCATACGGGCCTGAATAGTCTTCATCGTTTGCCATGCTGTTATATATGTCATGGATGTTGTCAGTAGAAAACTTCTGGTCCTTAAACTGGGCTAAGATTATAAGTCCGCGGATATTGCCTATTGTAGGGAATACAGGCTCTATGACGCTTGGCGAGCTTTGACTTTTTACTCTTTGTGCCTTAGAGGCTATCTCCTGGCGCTTGTCCCTATAGGCTACGGCAAGCTTTTGCTTGATAGCCTGCTGGTCTAATGTCTTTATAAACTGGAGTTCTTTAGCGTTGCGGCTTGTTGCGTTGTGTGCCACCATTCCTGTCGGCACCACCTTGTTGTCAACAATTTCTGCATATCTAAGACTTCCGTTTGCATCGGGTAGAAGGATGAATCCGTCTTCACTTACATAATGGTGCATGTATTCGTCACCATTCAAATACACTGTTACCTTAGTTCCGTCTGCCTGGGTGTATGATATTTTGTTTGGCCAGGCAGGAGCAGCGTATGCGCCGTTTAAGCAAATCAGGCAAGCTGCAATGGTAATAAAAACGTTAAGGATTCTCATAATATTGTAGGTGTTAAGTTTATCAGAATAATAGATTTATTAAATTTTTACGTCTGCTAAATTATATTTTTTATTACAGATTATACAAATAAAAGCATCCAAATTCTTCACATTTCACGAAATATTAAAAAAAAACTTGCATTTTACGATTTTGTCTATATTTTTCTCTTATATTTTGTTTAAATTTGCAATGGAAGACGGTTAATAGCCTGTCGATTAAAATTTATTAATAGCCTAATACGATATGTTTAAACACATTATTTTCATAATATTTCTATTTGTATGTCCTGTATGTCATTCTTATGCGTCGATGCCTGCAAACACAAAATCAGGCATGACAAAAATAATAGCCGACGGCTTGTATAAGGATGGCAATTATCCTTTGGCCCTTACATATTATATAAAAGGTATGGAAATAGCTGAAAAGGAAGACGACAAGCGCACATACATGGCATGCATAGGTAATATTGCCAATATTTATGAAGCTTTTGGCGATTATGAGGCAAACCTTTTCTATCTGCTGAAAGGATACAAAATGTCGAAAAAGCTTAATGACGAAGAGCTGATAGGCAAATACCTTACTAATATAGTGCCTGCATATTGTCATCTGGGGAATATTAAAAAGGCAAAGGAATATTATGATATAGCCAAGAAGATGCAGGTAAGCAAGAACGCAACACAATGGGAGTATTTCCTAATATATAATTCTGCCCGAATAAAGCAGGCTGAACGTAAGTATGACGAAGCTGTGAAGGATCATCTAAGGGCTGCCGCATACGCAGAGAAAAATGAGCTGGACGACATCTTTATATTATATCAGGAGTCTGAGATAGGAAATATTCTCGTCAAAAAGCATGATTACGGCAATGCTATAAAGTATGGAGCTAAATGCCGGGATATGTCTGTTGAAATGGATAATGCCGAGATGGAAATCAATGCGTACAAGATCCTTTACGAGGCGTATGCCGGAAATGGCGATAGCGATTCTGCCAGAAAATACAGAGTGTTGTATCTTGAGACTTATGACTCGGTGTTTAGTGCAAAGGGCATGAACCAGGCAAGGGGAAAGCTGCAGGAGTATGAGTCGCGTAAAAGTACGGAGGAGATAAGTTCGCTGACCTCGATTATCAATATTTACACCTTGGCTGTTATCTTGATTTCTATTTTGTTGATAATCACGATTGTGCTGGCAGTGGTGGTTATACGCAAAAACCGCAATTTAAGAAATGCACAGCGCCTGCTTATCAACAAGAACAACGACTTGATAAAATCAGACAGAAGCAAGGTGGCTATTGTGCCGTCTTACAATGAAGGCGATGAGGTCGGCGACGACGAGTTTGACGGAAATGCCGGTGGGGTTGACATGACGCAGGAACAGGCAGACGCGCTTCTTGCGAAAATAAATGAGATTATAAATACGCCCGAAATAATTTCTGATCCTGACCTCAGTCTGAAGATTATAGCCGACATGGCAAAGTCGAACACAAAGTATGTTTCGTTTGTCATCAACAAGACATACAATAAAAACTTCAGAACATACATTAACGAGAAACGTATAATGGAGGCATGCAGAATGCTTTCGGATAATGAGCATTATGGCAATATGACCATTCAGGCTATTTATGAGGAGGTGGGATATACCAATGCGACAAGCTTTAACCGCACGTTTAAGAAAATTAACGGCATGACTCCAGCCATGTATAAAAAGCTGGCGACTAAAGAGAAGTAAATATACGGAAGCTACAAGAAGGTAAATTTTTTATGTCATGTGCATGGCCTGACGATATTCTTGCATGTGAATGATGCGTTGGCTGTATGGCAAGGCTTATTTTATGTAGGCTTAACAGGTGCTGCGATTTGTAAAGTCATAGCCTACGGACTTGCTTACGGTTGCGGAGCATATTGATTTCTCATAAAAAAACAATTAGTTTTTGATGAAAAACTCGGCCGTTTTCGCTTCAAAAGTGGCCGAGTTACGACATGAAAACAATAGGTTAATGATTTGAAACTAATACGCATCGTTTTGCTTATTGTTTTTGTTGAGTAATCGTCAGATATGAACGCTTGTTAATAATAAATATATGTTTTGCTTTCGATTTTTCTGGGTTGTAAAATATAATTATTTGATATTCAGCTTGAATATTAAGATATTGTTGTGCCGGATATCACATTTATGGCATTTTTGCGTAGTCTTGTTTTTGTCAGTGATGCATTTTTTAGGATAAAACTTTAAAACAACATGAAATGTCTCAGTGGGATAAGCTGTTGTGCGGCTTATATATTTTATATATAAAATCAGGTTTTTCTTTGCATTTTTAAATTTATATTTTTACTTTTGCCAATAATTAGTATGTTCAAAAGAGAATAATAATCTAATCTATGATCACATTTGTTTTAAGTTTGGTTGCCCTTGTGGTGGGCTATTTCATTTATGGACGCATCGTAGAGCGTGTGTTTGCTCCCGACGACCGTCCTACACCGGCTGTAAGTATGGCCGACGGCGTAGACTATGTAGTATTGCCGGGATGGAAAATCTTTATGATTCAGTTTCTTAACATTGCCGGCACAGGACCTATTTTCGGTGCCATCATGGGTGCCAAGTTTGGCCCTTCGGCCTATCTGTGGATAGTTTTCGGCTGTATCTTTGCTGGTGCGGTTCACGATTATCTCAGCGGAATGTTGTCGCAGCGTCATGGCGGTGCAGGTCTGCCGGAGCTTGTAGGCTGTTATCTCGGCAAGTCAACTAAGAAGGTCATGCTGGTGTTCTCTGTTTTTATGCTTATAATGGTCGGTGCCGTGTTTGTATATAGTCCGGCATTGATATTAGGTACAATATGCGGCGACTCAGTTACATGGGTTTATGTATGGTGTCTGATAATTTTTGCATATTATTTTCTTGCCACGATGCTTCCTGTTGATAAGATTATCGGCAAGATTTATCCGCTTTTTGCCATTGCCATGCTGTTTATGGCTGTTGCGCTCATGGTGGTGCTGTTTGTCAAATGGCCACAGCTGCCAGAGCTTACCGACGGACTTGGCAATCTGTCGCCTAAATCGGGCCCGATATTCCCATGTCTTTTTATAACCATTGCCTGTGGTGCCATCAGCGGCTTCCATGCCACTCAGAGTCCGCTTATGGCACGTTGTATGGCGAATGAGAAACAGGGACGTCCGCTGTTTTACGGTGCGATGATAACCGAGGGCATCGTTGCGCTTATATGGGCAACGATATCTTCTTATTTCTTTTATGGCGGAGCCGCACAGGAGCTTGGCGTTCCTCTTACGCTTCAGGCACCTGAGGTGGTAACCACCGTGTCTTCGGGATGGCTCGGCATGTTTGGCGGTGCATTGGCTATACTTGGCGTTGTGGCTGCTCCTATAACGAGCGGCGACACGGCATTGCGCAGTGCCAGACTGATTATTGCGGAGTTTCTTAACTTTGAGCAGCACACCATACGCCACCGCATTTATATATGCATACCTCTGTTTTTGGTCACGCTGGGCTTCTTGTGGTTTAACATTGCCGATGAAGACGGCTTCAACGTTATATGGGGATGGTTCGGATGGGCCAATCAGACGCTTGCCGTGTTTACGCTTTGGGCGCTTACGGTGTATCTTGCGCGTAAGTCAAAGCCGTATATCATAACGCTTATCCCGGCTATGTTTATGACGGCCGTGTGTGTGGCATTCCTTCTTGTTTCTAAAAATTCGTTTGCACTCAGCAATGTTGCCGGCTATATAGCTGCCGTCATAGTGCTGCTGCTGTCGGGAGTGCTGTTTGCGTTCTGGCACAAGAAATATTGCCGGATAAGCACAGACAACGATTAATTTTTTGTGATAATATGTCGTAAGCCCGCGTCCGGGCTACAGGCCATGACCTCATTGAGCAGGTCATGGCTTTTTATTTATGATGAAAAGCACAAACCGGCGGACTGATATCGATTATCTGTCCGCCGGTTTGTGCTTAAGTTTATTGAATTGTGCTTTGAAGAGAGTATGTCGTTATAAAACGTATTATCCGAAAAAGCCTACAACGTATTTTGTTATAAAGTATCCGCCACCTACGAGCCATACGTAAAGCATGCCGGCAAGGAGGAACGGCTTGGCTCCGGCCTGTTTAAACTTCTGTATGTTTGTGTCTGTTCCGAGAGCAGTCATTGCCATGGTCAGCAGGAAGGTGTCGATGTATTCAATGACGCCGTTCAGCGGTATGTCCTTAACTGTCGGTGCATCGAAAAGATACTGCAGGAGGGAGTTTACACAGATTATGCCGATGAAGCCGAAGGCAAACCATGGTATTGTGATTTTGCTCTTTTCCTTATGTCCGTCGGCTGTGGCCTTCTTGCGTCCGGCAAGCGCGAAGCTCATTATGACGAGCACCGGGGCAAGCATCATTACGCGTATCATCTTTGTGATAGTTGCAGTGCCGGCTATGCCCAGGCTGTCTGTCGGGTCCATGGCGTTGCCTGCTCCGGCTACGTGTGCCACTTCGTGCAGCGTGCTTCCAGTGTAGATTGCAACGGCAGTGTCGCTCAGGCCTGAAAGTATTCCAGAACGATACATGATGGGGTAGAGGAACATTGATATTGTTCCGAAGATAACCACAGTTGATACGGCAATGGCTGTCTTGTGGCTTTCACATTTCACTACGGGCTCGGCTCCGAGCACGGCTGCTGCACCGCATATGGCGCTTCCTGTAGAGGTCATTAGCGTAGTGTCACGGTCGAGCTTGAGCATGCGGCCAAACCACAGACCAAGAAATATTGTTCCTGTAACGATTATGGCATCCACGATTATTGCCGGCACTCCTACTGCCGCAACCTGTGTCAGCGTAAGGCGGAAACCATAGAGCACGATACCCGTGCGGAGAAGTTGCTTCGTGCAGAACTTAATACCCGGCACCCAAGTTTCGGGCAGTTTGTTGCGAAGGCTGTTGGCATAGAGCATACCAAGGATGATTCCGATGATGAGCGGACTGAGCGAGAGCTGCTTCATGATGGGCAGGTCTGCCAGATAGAATGCTGCAAACGAAAATAATGCAATCAGCAAGATTCCGTGAAGGGTGTTTGCCCTGTTTCCTTTTTCAAACATGATAGATTACCTTTGTTAATAATATTTATTTTATTCTCTTTTTCTCCTTGCCTGGCAGAACTTCGTGTCTTGTTGTCGGGCTGCCTTTAAGTTTACTGCTGCAAAGGTAATTAATTTTTTGTTATGTAGTATATCTTAATTTTTTATACTCTATAACCTGAAGTTATTATGCTGCGGCGTGTAAAGTCTTTGAACTTTTCGGTCAGCGGTGAATCCTTGCCGGCAGAGGCCACAAAGCAGAAGTGGCGGCTGAAGTTGAGACCGGCAATGTCGATGACTCTGAACACGCCTCTGGCCAGTTCTTCCCTCACGGAGAACACCGACACTATGCCCATGCTGCGGCTGTGGCGCAGAAAGGCCTTGATGGCTTCGGTGCTGCCGAGGCGTATGCGTATGTTAAGTTCCTGGGGCCTTATTCCGTGCTTTTCCAGTTCGGTCTCTATCACCTCGAGTGTTCCTGAGCCTTGCTCGCGTATGACGAGCGGTTGGCGGCACAGCTCCTGCGGAGTAATTTCTTCGGGCATCGACTCGTTGCCCGATTGCTTTATTATGGCCACGAGTTCGTCTTCAAGAAACGGCTCATACTGTAGGCCGGCTGAATGTGTGATGCCTTCTACCATGCCAAGGTCGATGTCGTGGTTGAGCAGTGCGTTCTCTATGTCGCGCGAGTTGCCGTTGGTGAGCGACACCTCTATCTGCGGAAATCTTTCGGTAAATTCTGCCAGTATCTGCGGCAGCACATACTGCGCCACCGTGGTGCTTGCGCCTATGCTTATGTGTCCGCTGCTGCGTTCGTTGAGCAGGTTCATGTCGTATTCCATGCGGTTATACTCGTCGAGTATGCGGCTACAGTGTTCAAGCATGAGCCGTCCGGCATCGGTGAGCATTATCTTTCCGCCTGTGCGGTCGAAGAGTCTTACGGAGTATTGCCGTTCCAGTTCGTTGATGTGTTTGGTTATTGCAGGCTGGCTTACGAACAGCTCTTTAGCCGCACGTGTGAAACTGAGGTTCTTGGCCACGCTGTAGAATGCTTTTAGTCTGAAATCTGACATATTACCGTTATTTGTTTCTTAACCTGACAAAAATACAACTAAAAAACGAGAACGGAAAGCAAGGCGTGATAAAAGTGGTTGTCTGGAAAAGAAAATATTCTGAGATTTATATTTTGCGGTGTAAGCATGAATGCGCAAAATTGATAAAGCTATTGCAGCCTAATGGTGATTTTGATAGAAACAGAAATGGCTGTCCAAAGATTCATTTATGGACAGCCATTTCTGTTCTTATCTGATATGCCGCAAGCGGCATCAGCTTTTTATTATGCTTATCAGTTGTTCTTGCTGACGAATATGGCGTTCTTTATTTCAATTGTTTCGCCGTATGTCAGGTGAGCGCCGATAACTGTAATCTCGTCTCCAACCTTGAGACCGCTGTTGGCAACAAAGTCGTAGCGGTTGTCGCCAGTTGCACCATAGCCGGGATACAGACCATAGAGATAAACCTCGTTTGTACCGTCAGAGATATAGACATTGCCGTAATGGTCGTTGGCTATCTTTGTGATTGTACCGGTTATCATATAGTTGGTGTCGCTGTCAGGAAGACCCATGAAGTCGGCAATAGAGATGGTGGTTGTAGGATTCAGTTCTGTAACGTCGCCGCCTACCAGTTCTACTGTGCCTTTATATGTGTCGTGTGTACCTACAACGGTTACGATGTCGCCGTTCTTAACGCCTTTGGCTGCAGCGTTGGTGCTCTTGTAAACCAAGGTAGAGCCGCTCCAGTCGGTCAGCGTGAAACTTCCGTTGTCCTGAACGTCTGTTGCCACACCCTTAAGGCGATATTGTGCATCGCCGTCGGCAGCAGCGTTGAAGTCAGCTACAGATACGTCCTGTATGCCGCCTTGCTGTGTGATTGTAGTCAGTGTGGTGTATGTCTTACCTTCAGCTACAGTTGCAAGTGTCAGCTCTGTTGAGCGTATGCCTCCTTCGTTGGGTGCAGCCTTGAATGTCAGTTCTGCAGATGTGCCGTTCTGCTTTATTGAAGCGATAGACAGCCATTCCTTGGCATCCTCTGGAATGTCTACTGACACGCCTGAGCCTTTTGTGGTTACATATGCTGTAATGATGCCGCCATCTTTAGAAATTGCGTCTGCAGAAAGAGAGTCAACCTTGATAAGGCTCTTGTTGATGTCAACAACAGTAACGTTTACCAGCTCTACAGTTCCGTTGTAAGTAAGCTTCGGACCCTGAACTGTGATTTCGTCGCCTACCTCGATGCCAAGGCTGAGGAAGTTCTTCTCAGCGCCTGACGCGTCGAGAGTTCCGTAGATGTAAATCTCACCTGTGCCGTCGTTCAGATAGAGGTTTCCATAGGTGGTATTGGCGATAGCTGTCACCGTACCTGTTACCTGATAAGTCTTGTTGTCAGGTCCGGCAATAACCTCGGCGCAAGTGGCAGGGGTGATTGCAACCTCGCCTTGTACGACGTTGAGATGCTGCACCTTGCCGTTGCATGTTATTGTCATGGCGTCAGAGCTGCGGCCGCCTGTGTAAGGTTCTGCAGAGAATACGAGCTGTGTTTCACCGGCCTTGCCTACTGAGTCAGAATGCTCGTTAAATTTAAGCCAATTGGGCTTGTTCTCAAGTATCCAGTCGCCTTTGGCTTTTACAATGATGGTGTCGTTACCACCTTCCTCGGGGATGGATATGTATGATTTTGACACCTGAATGTCGTCAAGCAGAGTGATGTCATCGTCGTTTGAGCAGCTTGTGAACAAAGCCACAACACTCAGCAGAAGCAGGGAAAATATATTTTTTAGTTTCATAATTATACTTCCGTTTTAAAAATTAGTTGAATGTGTACTTGATGCCGATAGACATATACCAGCATTGACCGATTGCATGGTTTGCTGTCCATGTCTTTGTTGATCCGTTGATAGATGACGGAGTAGAGAACACAGCATAGCCGTCAGCGTCGGCTCCTTCATATTTCAGGATTTTTGCTTCTGTGCCGATAGCCGGGTTGAGAGTCTTGGCCACACCCCATGAAGAGTTGAAGAGGTTGCCGACGTTCTTGATGTCGAAGCTCAGGGTCAGCATGTGTTTGCATGCGCCAGTGTTGAACACGAAGTCGTGCTTGTAGCTGAAGTCGAAGCGGTGAACCCATGGAGAGTAAACGCTGTAAGCCTCTGCATATTCGCCCTGATGATTCTTCAGGTAGCTGTTGTTGTGGACATAAGCCATGAAGCGGTCGCGGTCGTCAGCTGTCTTGAAGCGGAACTGGTTCTTCTCAACCTGCTCGTCGGTCGGGATGAAAATCGGGTCGTAAGCCTGTCCGTCGCCGTTCATATCGTTCTGCAGCATGTATGTGTAGTTGTAAGAGCCGCGCCATCCCTCGTAGATGAGGCTGAAGTGGTTATGGCTGTTGTCGTGAGCCGTGATCTGTGCTATCACTCGGTCTGGCTCAACATACTGTGAGTTGTGCAGCTTGATGTTGTTAGGACCTTCTACTGAAGGCAGATATGCTATTGTAGAAGAAGCGTTAGAGCCGGGCATACCTGTAAGCTCCTTAGAGCAGGTGTGTGTATAGGCAGCCATGATGTCGATGTTCTTTGTAGGAGATGCGTATGCTGACAAGCTTGCGCTCCATCCGTAGCCCTTGTGTGTGTTAGACAGCACATAAGCAGGCACAACATCTTTGTTGTATCCGGTAGGGAATATCGGGCGGTTGTCAACACCATTGAAGCGTGCAAATCCGCCTACATCTGGAATTGACCAGTCTTGCATTGTAACGCCATATATTGTCTTGTTGAAGATACCTTCGGCTGTGATTGTCAGAGGGAAGCCTACTGGTACAACATAGTCAATAGCCAAAGAAGTCTTCCATACCTCAGGCATCTTGAAGTCGGGGTCTACGGCTGATATCTGTGAAGGCAGAGTACCGTCCTCAGGTCTGATTGTCTTAGGATAGCCCAGTTCAAACAGTTTGTTCTGCAGGGCGTCGATAGTGGGATAGCCGTTCTCGTTTGTAACAAGTCCTCCGGCAAATTCTTCCATTGTGAATCCTTTCTTTGCAGCGTTTGCGGCATTGATGATTGCCTGATACTGCACCATACCTGAGTTGGTAGGCATGTTGGTGAAGAATACCAGCGGCAGACGGCCCTGGAATATACCTGAACCTCCACGCAGCTTGAGGGTCTTGTCGCCGAGGATATCCCATACGAAGCCTACACGCGGAGCTACAGTAAGATTAGAGCTCGGCCATTTGCCTGTGTCAATGTGGCGTCCGTCGTAGTCGAGGTCGTAGATGGCTTTGTTTGTCATAAGGTCAGCGTTGCTGAAGAACATGTCGTCAAAGCGCAAGCCGTAAGTAAGCTTGAAGCGTGGATTGATAGACCACTCGTCCTGCAGATAGATACCGAGAGTGTTGAAGCTTACTTTCGCAGCCGGATCGCTCTTGCCGTCGTAGCCGTAGGTCAGGTTTACAATCTCAGGAGCAGCTCCGTTGAGGAAGTCGTCGAGTGAGTAGTAGCGGTAATATCCTGTACCGTTACGCATATAAGAGTTGAGCGCCATCTGGTGTTCAAACTTAGCTCCAAGCATAATCTTGTGGTTGCCGGCATAGTAGGTAACATCGTCCTTGATGTTCCAGATGTTATTACGCACGGCGTTGTTGTGTGTGAATAGTTCCTTACCGAGTGAAATGTAGGCAGTGTTAGTGCCTGTGCCGTCCATGATGTCTATGAAGGGGAAGTCAGCCGAATTGGTGAAACGCACATCATCGAGCTTTGAATAAGTAACCAAGAACTGGTTAGAGAGGTTCTCGGTGAAGCGGCTGTTAAGGTCGAGAGAGAAAGAGTGAACAAGGTTGTCGAGAGCATACATAGAGTTTGCGTAGCTCATTGACATCTGTGAGAAGCGACCGTAAGCCGAGCGTGTACCTCCGTCCATTGAAGATGCGTTAGTGGGGTTCCAGTTGCGGTTCTTCGTATAGTTGTAACGGAATGACAGATGGTGCATGTTGGTGATGTTCCAGTCGAGACGTGCCAACAGCTTGTAGTTGTTTTCGTCGGCAGGGAAGTTTGTCCATGAGCCAGTGTCGTAGCCGTATTTGTCTTTTACAAAGTTAGACACCTTCTCAAGGTCGGCCAATGTCGTACGTGAAATGTAGTTGTCTGCGTCGGCCACGCCGTCCACAGATCCGCGCCAACGGTTAACCACTGTAGGAGTCTTGCTCATTTCTCCGCTGACGAAGAAGAACAGCTTGTTCTTGATGATCGGACCGCCGAGAGTGAAACCGTAAGTTGTCTTCTGGTCTTTCTCGCGTGCACCGCTTATCTGTTCGCGCTCAATGGCATCACCGCGCATATTCTCGTTCTGATGATATATGTAGGCAGTACCCTTGAAGGTGTTCGTACCTGACTTGGTTATGGCGTTCACGCCACCGCCTATGAAGTTAGTCTGACGTACGTCGTAGGGTGATATCACAACCTGCATTTCCTCGATGGCATCGATAGATATAGGGTTGCCGCCGCCGGGCAGACCGTCGCTCAGACCGAAGTTGTTGTTGAAGTTGGCACCGTCTACGGTGAAGTTGGCTGTACGACCGTCAGTACCGGCAAAGCTCATTCCGTTGCCGCCGTAGGGAGACAGACGTGTGAAGTCGGTGATTGAGCGGCTTACTGTAGGCATGTTCTCCAGCTGTCTCAGGTTGATGTTGGTAGAGGCACCGGTTCTTTCTGCCGTAAATTTTGTTGCTTTGGCCGAAACCACTACTTCGCCCAGCTCATTGGCGTCTTCAGCGAGCTTTACGTTCAGGCTGTATGACTCAGCCAACTGCAGCGTCACATCTTTTGTAACGCTCGTTGTGTAGCCTATGTAGCTCACTTTGACGGTGTAGGGGCCGCCCACGCGCATACCGTTGATAGAGTAGCGGCCGCTTTCGTTCACCACGGTGTTATAAGTGGTTCCCGACGGCTCGTGCACTGCTGTTACGGTGGCGCCGATAGCCTTGTCGCCTCCGGCCGTAACCATACCGTTGATTCCTGACGTTGTCATCTGGGCCAGCATGGCGGTCGCAGAGAACAACATCAACACGAATAGAATTTCTAGACGTTTTCTCATACTGTTATTGTTTATGATTAAAAATAAAATTTTAATAATCTGACTTAATTTTTCTTTTCTAAGGCGCCTCTGTTACGCCAGAATGCGCCTTACAACTATTCCACATGCAAAATTAATTAAAAAATAAATATATTATGTTACAAGGCGATTAAAGTTGACCTTAAACCCTTAATTTTTTTATATAAACGCCCTTTTTGGCTATTTTGGACGTTAATTTTAATAAAATTTGTTTACTTTAATGCGTCGGCTGTGCATGTGGTGATATGCAAGGTAAGTTAAATTTCAATTGTTCACAGGGCAGCATGTTGTTTAATTCGACAAAAATATTGGTGTCTGCAGATGTTTTATTTTTTGGGGAGGCGTACTGTCTCTAATTTTTTCTTTGGCACGTTCGCCTGTGTCTGTAAAAAACAGATGACAATCTGCTAGATATGGAATGGCTGTTTTGCTGTATTCAAACGCTGCTTTAATCAATAATATGCGTGCTTTGTCTTGCCACTAAAACAAATTCATCCTTGCCGTCAGCATAACGGAGCGGCCGCGCAAGTTGTATTCGGAATAAAATTCAGACATGGCAATGTTGTAAGAATAGACATACTTGTGTGTGTTGAGCAGATTGTTGCATTCAAGAGAATATTTCACTCGTTTATGATTCAGGTTATTTTTTAAGTTAAGCAACGCAAATGATTTGTTGCCCATTGCCAAGTTGTTGTAATAGTGGTTAAGTCCGGCGTCAATGCTTATGTTCATCGGCATGCTGAGGCTGAGCAGCAAGCTGTTGTTCATTGTGCGTATTGCCGGCATTGAATATCCGTCTGTCGTGCTTCCTTTAGACAGAAACATACTGCTGCCGGCATCGACAGACATGAAGTTGAACGGCTCTGCCTTTATTCCGGCTGTGAATACTGCCGCCTCAGAGTTATATCTCGTTATCTGCTCCTGGCGCAATACGGGCATGTGTCCTTTGCTGTATTGGGCAGTCAGTTTTATGCTTATGTTTTTCCAACTTATGTTTTTGCCTGCCGAAAGCATTACGGCAAATTCTTCACCACGGCTTGATGTGGTGCGGGCATACATGTGAGATAATATTCCGTTGAACGTTTCACCATATATCACTTTTGGACTTCTGCACGAATAAGAGGCATTGAGCGTTATGAATATCATGTTGAACGGATCTTTAAAGTCGATGTCAATGTCTGCTGCCTGCCATGTCATGCGTGGCATATAAGCCTCGTAAGATGCTATTTGACGGTAGTTGGTGAGGATATATCCTCCGTAAAGAGTTGACAATGAAGGGTATCTGTGGTCGGCTGTATAGTGGCTGCTTATTGTCAGGTTTGACAGCGCTTTCCATCTGACATAAGCTGTGATTGAAACGTTGAAGTCGTTGCGGCTGATGCTGTTCTGCTGTATTTTCTGATTGAGGCTTAGCATTTCGTACATCAGCGGAACGTTTATTCCAGCGTTAAGACTGCCGTCGTAATAGTCTAGCATCGCAGTTATTCCCGTTTTAAGGTGAGACAGATAAGTGTCATTAGCAAAATCGGTTACTCTCGTCGAGGCTGCTCCTGTTGTGTTCAGTACGCTTTCCATGCCGTGTATTTACGTCCGCGGAACGTGCACGATGCCTTTTTGCACTGATAGCCAATTATTGTTTTGCTCCCATTTTCCAGTTTCCATTCAATTTTTGGAGCAGCCTCATTGTAGCATAGGTTTGTATAGTTATAATACATCCTGCGCCTTACGTTAAGGTTTTTTGTTTTCGTATTGGTGAGTATTTCTTCCGGCAGCACGTCGTTTTCGTCAAGTTTCGAAGGATAGTTCTCGTCTTTTTCGTATGCTATCGTGCGCAGAGAGTCGTTAATATGCAGCAGTCTGCTGTAGCAGTAAGTGTAGTTGTAGCCGATATCGAGCCTCTGTAGGTCTTTGCATACGGATGCACGGTCGGCAGTGTCTTTTACGAATTTCACGTCATAGTAAACCTTTATCCTGCATGAATCGATGTTCTTAATGTCTTTTTTGCTGATGCTGAACGGACGGCTTATGCCCGATGAACGTCTGGCTTTGCGTATGTTGTTTTTAACGCTTTTAGCAAACTGCGGATTGTCTTTTATGTCTTGTGCGCAGGATGTGGCACACATAAAAAGTGACAGGCTAATGATGATAACGATGTTTTTCATAATTTCGCGTTTATATGTGATATGACATGCAGTTGCAAATTTAGCCTTTTCTTTAATATCGTGTACTCTGTGTGCATAACTTTTTTTGCCGCTGGTTTAATTTGTTTAAAATTATAATTATATGATGTTGTAATTTGTTTTATTAAAGAAATATAACCACGGATAGATTATAAGAACTTGATAAATACAATATTGTCTTCATTGACACGTTAAATAAATACCAATACAGCTTGTTTATGAAGATTTATATTTTGATATTGCTCGTAATTTGTCCTATTTCTGCTATTTGTCAGAATGTGGAAAAAGGAATTGTAGTATATACCGATAGTGTTGAAACGCCTGATTATGATAAGACGGCAAAAACGTATGATATTGATACAGATGCACCTGTAGGTTCGCTCATGTCAAGGCTGGGCAAATTTGATGTTTCGTATATTGACAATTCTTTTATGACCGAAGGAGTTAAACGTTGTTTGCGTATGGCTCTTGATGTATGGGAAGACAGATTGAGCATAGATGCTCCCGTACACATCATGTTGGATGCAAGTGAAGACATAGATCCTTCATTAGAAATAAAAACTGCTGTTGCTTATGCTGGCAATGGAAAAAATGCGCTGCCGTGGAGTCTGTTTGTCCAAACAAATGAAAATGAAAAAGACAATATTCATGGCACAATAACAATAAACGCTTTGATAAACTGGAATACATCATGGAGTAGCGATGGGACAGATTGGGGTATTGATAATCTGCAAACAGCCTTGCTCAGGCATATTGCCCATGTGCTCGGCTTTGGTACAAGTGTTGTACAGCAAGAAGGCGAGTTAGGTTTTGCAATAAGACAACAGGCTTCGCCTTTTGATAATCTTGTCAGTGATGGACAAAAAACTTTGGGCAGTCTTGCTGTCGGTGCAACATCAGCTACACTGAATGACTTTTTTAAAGAGGCAATCAGTTTGTATACTCCACATTCAGCCTATAAACTTTTTACTTCACCTACTGGCTATGTGCCATACCGTAGCGGAAATTATTTTTCATTAAGCGGCGACAATATCATGAACTATCCTTATGACGACCGCACACGTCTGTTGCCGATAAGCGACGAAACTCTTGACGTGATGTCTGCCATCGGATGGAGAACCAATCCTTATGACGTTCACATTAAAGGAAACAATACTGATGTGCTAGGGTATGGCAGTCTTTATACCAGTCATACTTTTTGTGCAGAAGATTCTTTAGGATGTCGTGTCGCTTGTGACTGGATTTATCAGATATACGACAATAATGCTCATAAATATGTAGACGCAGCTGTAGGGCAAGGAACAGATTTTATTGTGACACCAACTGATGAAGGCTTATCTTATGTTGATGAGTTTATGTGTCTGCAAGGTCGTATTGCTTGTATCACTAATGGAAATGCATACACATTTCCATTGACACTTGATGTACGTCCGCAATTTGTCAGTTATAAAATATCAAATGTACAGCAAACCGCCAATTCTGACTATTACAGCTTTGACATTACTATATATTCTCGTGGTGCGACAGGCGGGGATGTAATTGTCTCAAGTGATTACGGCACATTATGCACACTTACATTAACCGATTCGGATGAACAGACCCTGCATATATCTGATGCATTGAAGATTGGAGAAACTTATTTGTACGTAAATCTTACTAATAAATATGGAACAACGACTAAATATATAAAAGTGAATCCGCAGTCGACAAAAATTTCAGACATGATAACTACGGTCCAACCTTCTGCATATGATGTATACACAATGCAGGGTGTACTTATAGGTAGAAACATGCAGCTGTCAGCACTTGGTAATGGCTCGTATATAATAAGAAGTAAAACTGATCCATTGAAAGGCAGAAAAATTATATTGAAATAATTGCTTTATGTTATTATATAATAACGCCGCTAGCCATAATGGTTAGCGGCTACTTGTTTATATTTGCATATATATTAAATTCTTTCGTATTATAGTTTGAAAACTTATGTTTTAGAATTTAAACTTTAATGTGATAACAGCCTCTGCCTGCCGGAGCCTGTAAGAGTATGAGTAAATGTCGTTATCACGGAATGTCCTTATAGTGTATTCTTTTCTGTTGGTTATGTTTTTCAGTGCGAGTTCAATCTCTATTGCTTTTCCTGTCCATCTTGTTCCGCCGTCGATTTTTGACACATTCGAGCGGCATCATATATTAATCAAAATAGGAAAAATTTTGGCAAACTTTGGCGACGGTAGATGGAGCTCTATTAAAACAATGTGTCGACATGAATTTGAACTTTTGATATGTATTTTAGATAATCGTATTTCAAAACGTCAGTTGGCTATCTTTATGTGAAAGTTGGGAAATAGAGAATTTTTAGTGCTTATTATTGTTTCTGTTGTGCAGTTTATGGCGTTTTGCGTGCTAAAATGACGGGTTTTTATGTGCAAAAAGCGTGATGTTGTGCGTTATTATGCCGTTTTTGGCGAGGTAGATGGGTGAGTTTCTTATCAAAAGTGGCAGGGTTTTTAACCGTTACTCTATGGTTTACTACCCGTAAATGGCCGAGTAATGTTTTTTAACATTGCATGATTTTTGCACATAATTGTGGATAACTTTCTATTGTGTTGATATAAGGGCTGTTACGACTGCACACAAAAATTGCCGTTTTTTGTGTATAATTTATGGTTTTTCGGAAAGAATGTGGATATGTGCACATATGAAAAATCACAATGTAAGCAAATTATTGTGTTTGCTTGCATTGTGATTTGTGTGGATAAAGGTGCTGTTTGGGAACTCTTACCCTTATTAATCAGCTCTCGCGGTCAATGAGTTTTGCCGATGTTCTTGCCGTGCGAGTAAGCGTGTGCAGCAATTTCGCTGATAATCTTTTCTGCCATTTCGGCGTCTATCGTGCCGCCTTCGGGCAGGCGTGTGTAGTTGGCGTCGTGCTCATCCTGCTGCTCCAGACGGCCGCACAACAGCAGTTCGAAGTTGCGCTTATATTCGTTCACCATGGCCTGATAGAAGTCGTCAGTGCGACAGGCAAAGCGGACAAGCTCCATGTCGCTGGTTCCGGGCTTCATAAACTCGCGTAGCTGCTGCTCCATCTCCTCTGTTGCGAAGTTGAGGCGCATCAGGGCAAAGAATGCCTCGCGATTGAAATAGCGCGAAATGTGCTCATAGTGGTTGAGCATGGTTTTCTTTACGTTTATCGGCTCAAAGCCGTTCTGGATGTCGGTGCCGTGCTGCGACTCTATTATTCCGGTGACGAAGTATTTGAAGAAGCTTCTCACCACGGCCGCCAGCACGATGTCTTTGCTGATCTGTTTCATATCTTGTCATTGTTATTGTTGTCGTTGTCTTGCAGCGCAGCCTTTATGTTGCGCATAAGTCCGTCGTATTTGGCACGCTTTACGGCGCTGCCTTTGAAGAGCTGGCGATAGTCGTCCACGGTCAGTGATGTCCATTTCTCGCGCGTCATGTTGAGCAGTTCTTCGCGAGGACGGAGCATCTCCTCAGTTGTGCCTTGTGCAAACCTGTTCCACGGACAGGCGTCCTGGCAGCGGTCGCAGCCGTAGATGCAGTTGCCCATCTTGCAGGCATATTCCTGCGGAATGTCGCCCCGGTTCTCTATGGTCAGGTAAGAGAGGCAGCGGTCTGAGCTGAACTCTGTGCGCCAGCCGTCGTCTGTCAGATGCATGGCGCCGGTGGGGCAGGCGTCTGTGCAGGCGTGACAGTTGCCGCAACGTGAGGGCAGGGGAGTGTCATATTCAAGTTCTGCGTCGACAAACAGCTCTCCGAGGAAGAACATGCTGCCGGCATGGGGGATTATAAGCTGATGGTTGCGCCCAATCCAACCCAGTCCGGCTTTCATCGCCCAATAGCGTTCGAGCACCGGAGCCGTGTCGCAAAAGGCGCGGAAGGTGGGGATTTGAGAATTGAGAATTGAGAATTGAAAATTTTGATTACTCTTTTGGTTGTGGACGGTTAGGTTATTTGGGGCGCTGCCGAGTGAGGATTGTGAGGCGGCATTTGCGCTGCATGGTTTGTCTGCTTTGGTGAGTGTTGCCGCCAGTGTGGCGTTGTTGTCTGTGCGTTCAGTCAGTCCGAGCGTTGAGGCCAGCTTGCGCAGCTTGTCTTTCATTATGTAATGATAGTCTTGGCCCAGGGCATAGGCGGCTAATTGTGGCTCGTCGGCGGGTATGCGGCTTGACGGAGCGTAGCTGAGCGCAACGCAGACAATGCTCTTTACGCCGGGCATGAGCAGCTGCGGGTTGAGCCTTTTGTCTGTGTTTGCAGCCATATAGTCCATCCCGGCATGACCTTTACGGCCGAGCCATGCAGCGAATCTTGCTGCCTCTTCGGCTTCAACAGGCTCTGCCTTGGCTATGCCACATGCAAAAAAGCCGAGGTTGCGTGCCTCGGCTTTTATCGTTTCACTCGAAAGTTTTAAACTCATATCCCTGTTCTTTTAGCCATTTCAGCGCCTCCGGCAGAGCGTATCTCAATTTGTCGATGCTCTTCAGCGAGTCGTGAAACGTGATGATAGAGCCGTTGCGCGTGTATCGCTTCACGTTTTTCAGCACGTCTTCGGCAGTAAGCCATTTGCTGTAGTCGCGTGTGACGAGGTCCCACATCACGATGCGGTATTTGCGCCCCAGCCAGAAATACTGTTCCCACAGCATCCACCCGTGCGGCGGTCTGAACAGATGCGCGTTGATAAGGCGGTTTGCCTTTTCGGTGTTTGCGCTGTAGGCTTTGGTAGAGTGCTTAAAGCCGCCCCAGTGGTTGTATGTGTGGTTGCCCACCTGATGGCCGGCTTCGACGATTTGTCTGAACAGCTCGGGGTGCTTGCTTACGTTTTCTCCAACCATGAAAAATGTGGCGTGAGCCCCATATTCGGCCAAGGTCTTCAGGATAAACGGCGTTGATTCGGGTATAGGCCCGTCGTCGAAGGTGAGGTATACCGCCTTCTCGTTCTTGTCCATTCTCCATGTTGCCCTCGGGTAGAGCCAACGTAGCCATTTGGCCGGCTGTTCTATAATCATCTTTTTTCTTTTTCTTTCTGATGTTAAGTTTATTCAAATTTATAATTGAGAGTCGCGAATGGAGAAATTAAGCTCGACGTAAGCCAATTATGATTTGCCTTTAAAGGTATTCTCTCGTATATTCCTTTAAGCCAACTCTTTGACAGTCGGCTTAAAGGTCGTGAGAGCATCATAATTATCCATTCTCAACTCTCAATTATCAATTATAAATCATTCTTCGCCCATCAGTCGTCCGCCTTTGCTCTGATATGTGGCAGCGTCGGCGTTAAACTGCTTCATGAGGCTCTCAGCCCATTTGTTGTCTATCATGTGGGCTATGTCGATGCAAGAGTTCATGACATAGAGGTGCATCATGCAGTCTTGCTGCGACTGCATAAAGCGGCTTCCGCTGAGCGAGTTGTACCAAACCATATACTGGTGTGCGTTCTTGAACACTGAGTTGATGGCCTCCTTAGCCTTTGCCTTGTTGCCCAGCAGGGCGTAAGCCTTGGCTATGTCGATGCCTCCGCTGAGATAGTTCATCGGCACGTTGTATGCCGGTATGACTTTCTCTGCATATGCCAGGGCCTTGGCAGCCTTGTCTTTCTTGCCCTCCTGTATCAGGTTGAGCGCAAGCTGCGCAAAGAGACGTCTGTGAGTGTAGCACATGCGCATCACTGTTTCGTCGAGATAGATGCCCTTCTTGTCAAGACCGCCGAACTTGAAGCGTGTCATGAGGTTGGTGTAAACACGCTCTGTGTCGAAGTTCTTCATGCCCGGAGCATTTGTCGTGAACGGTGTGATGCGGTTAGCCAGACCTTCCTGTATGAAGTTGTCGCCAAGGTTCATATAGTTTTCCTGACCAACAGTGATAGCCACGTAGACAGGACGTGTCCAGTTGCACTGTGAAATCATTTCGAGCATCATCAGGTCGCCTTTGTAAAGAGCGTTCTTGCCTTTGAGCGAGATGATCATCTGATCAGGTATAGAGTCGCTCGCCATCATCATGCCGCTCTTTCTTACGGCCTCTTTGTCAATGGTCAGATACAGCGTGTCGGTAGGTATGACGTGCATGTCGTCCTTGCCGTCGCGTACCCAATGCTTGAGGACGTTCTTTACTTCAAACGGATTGTCGCCCAATGTGGCCTTTGCCTCCTTCGGGTTGGTCTTATAGAAGTCGAGAATCTGCTGCTTCAGTTCGGGTACAACCTCAACATACTCGTTGGTGCCTGAGCAGTAGTCGAGTCGCGGCCATGTGATAGGCACAGAAGGAGAGTTGTAAGCCTGGCGGCACATCTGATCGATATACCAGTCGGTCTGCAGATAGCTCAGGTTGCAGACGCGTGCGTCTGTCCTTGCTCCCTCAACTTCCTGATTATACCAGAGCGGGAATGTGTCGTTGTCTCCGTTTGTGAATATAATCGGGTTGCCCTTGTCCTGCATTGACATCAGATAGTTCTGTCCGAAGTCGCGGCATGTGTAGCGTCCGCTGCGGTCGTGGTCGTCCCATGTCTGGCTTGCCATCTGTATAGGAACGAGCAGGCAGAGGATAGACACTATTGCAGACACGGCAGTGCCGTTGATGTTGAGTCGCTTCAGAAGATCGATGATGGCTGCAACGCCAATACCGCACCAGATGGCAAAAGCATAGAACGAGCCTGCATACGCATAGTCGCGCTCACGCGGCTGCATAGGTGTCTGGTTAAGATATATGACGATGGCCAGACCTGTCATGAAGAACAGGAAGAACACTACCCAGAACTGGCGTATGCCACGCTGTCCGCGGTAAGCCTGCCAGAACAGACCGATGAGACCGAGCAGCAGCGGCAGACAATAGAACACGTTGTGTCCCTTGTTGTCCTTTAGGTCATCAGGCAGCTTGCTCTGGTCGCCCAGACGCCAGTTGTCGAAGAACGGAATACCAGAAATCCAGTTGCCGTGCTCAAGTTCGCCGTTGCCCTGAATGTCGTTCTGACGTCCGGCAAAGTTCCACATGAAGTAGCGCCAGTACATGAAGTTGCACTGATAAGACAGGAAGAAGCGTATGTTCTCCATCTGTGTAGGCATCTTCACGGTTATAGGCTCGCCGCAGCGGTCGTAAGGCACCTGTGTGCCGTCAACTCCGCCCATCCAGCTCTCGTATGCACTAGCGTGTGCGGCATCCCACATACGCGGGAACACCATGTTCTGTGCGTAGATGTAGTCGGTCTTATAGCGAACTATGAAGTAAGAGTCTTTTTCGTCGGCAGAAGCTTTCTCCTTGCGCTGATATATAGGTGCGCCCTGCTTCATGCGCGGCTTGCAGTATTCGCCGTCGCGGTCAAACTGCACCTGAGAGGTGTAAGCCTGTCCGAAGAGCAGCGGGCTGTCGCCATACTGGTCGCGGCTGAGGTAGCTTCCCAGCGTGAAGATGTCCTCGGGAGAGTTCTGGTCCATAGGCGGGTTGGCCGAAGACCTGATGACGATGAGTGCATAGCTTGAATATCCGATCATAAGCATAAGCATGCACAGCAGAGCTGTGTGCTTGATGCGTGAGCTTACGAGCAGCTCCTTGCCGCGCTTCCATTTGAGTACGAACCACAGGGCTGCAAGAACTATTACGCCGATGATGAAGGCAGATATGCCGAAACCGTAGAACGGCACGCCGAGCATGGCAACAGAGAGCAGGAACGAAATGTTCTCGCGCTTCTGGTTCTTGTTGTTGTAGCTCTCATAGATAGCCCATATGACGATGGCCACGAGCAGTATGATGTAGATAATCTCGCCGGTGTTGAACGGGCAGCCCAGCACGTTGACAAAGAACAGCTCGAACCATCCGCCAACCTTGATGATGCCCGGAACCACGCCGTAGAGGATGGCTGCAACAAGCACAAACGATATGAAGAGTGCTATGAGAGAACCCTTGAGGTTGGCGTTGGGGAACTTGCGGTAATAGAACACCAGGACAATGGCCGGAAGACAAAGGAGGTTGAGCAGGTGGACACCGATGCTCAGTCCGGTCATGTAGGTGATAAGCACCAGCCAGCGGTCGCTGTGAGGCTCGTCGGCATGGTCTTCCCATTTTAATATGAGCCAGAACACAATGGCCGTAAACGCTGAAGAGTAGGCATAAACCTCACCCTCAACGGCACTGAACCAGAATGTGTCGCTGAATGTATATATCAATGCTCCCACAAGGCCGCTGGCTTCAATGGCAATGAGCTTGCCTGTTGTCAGCTGGCTCCAGTCTTTCAGAATAAGTTTGCGTGTCAGGTGTGTTATGGTCCAGAAGAGGAACATAATACATGTTGCGCTGAGAAGTGCGCTCATAGTGTTCACCATGAGGGCCACTTGCGACGGGTCGCTGGCAAACTGAGAGAACAGATTGGCTGTGAGCATGAAGAAAGGTGCACCGGGCGGGTGACCGATTTCTAACTTATACCCTGTTGTAATAAACTCCGGACAGTCCCAAAAACTGGCTGTCGGCTCAATGGTGCTACAATATACGAAGGCTGCAATAAAAAAAGCTAACCAGCCTAGAATATTGTCCACTAATTTAAATTGTTTCATTGAATATAACTGTTTTTTATGAATTTCAATTTTCAATAAAATACGTGCAAAGATAATGTAAATCAGAGATAAAACAAAATAAATTAATTTGTTTTAATATTATCTTGAGTTTGTGTAACTGCCTAAGGCATAACATGTTGTGTGGCTTTTGGCCCTCTGCCGCATCTCGCGGCATGTCAATATGTGCTGTGTATGCTTTATAGTTGTGTGCGTAACTTTTTGATATTCAATGTATTATCATATATGCACCGCCGCTTTAGGCTACACGAAAATTTCAACGCCGTAGATGATGAGCGCATATCGCAGAAATTTTCCGATTATAACGCTTATGACGGTTATGGCAACATTAGAGCGCATCAGGCCGAGTACTATTGTTATGCCTTCGCCGATGACCGGAAGAAAGGAGAAAAAGCCCATCCATGCGCCACGGCCGGCCATGAACCGTTTGGCTCTGTCGAGTTCTTTTTTGTTCACGTGCAGGTATTTTTCAATCCAGTCTATGCGTCCGAGCATGCCGATGCCATAATTGAGCATGCTTCCGAGCACGTTGCCTATTGTGCCGTAAATAACTAGCTGCCACGGGTCGAGTCCGGCAGCAAGAAGCGCAAGCATAACCACCTCGCTGCTCAAGGGGAATATGCTGCCCGCAAGGAATGCAGATATCAGCATTCCTACATATCCGTAGTTTGTCAGAATTTCTATTAGGGAATCCATAAGTTATATGCTGTTAGTGCTAAGGTACCTGCTGTCAGGCAGCAGAACGTGATGTTTGTCAGCTTTGTATTTGTCAATGCTATATAGTGGGCTGCCAGTATGCTCGTGCTTATTGTCATGATGCTTAACAGCGGCTTTATGTGCTGCGGTTGTAATATTATAAAGACAAAGGTTATGGCTGTCATTGTTATGAGAATCTCATAAATCATCCTGGTTCTTATCTTGTCCTTATAGCTGTTGCGCAGAAAATGGAAGCTGCCTATTGCGGCGATAATCGTGATGTAAGCAAAAGTAGCTATTATGTGATAATTGCTGAAGTCAAACTGGAATGGCGATGCAAACTGAGCTATCGACTCTATGTGGGCGAGCAGAAGGTCGGCCGTGCCGTTGAAGATGAAATATCCCGACAGAAACCAGTATGGCGCTGTTATGCCGATGAGCGACGCCAGGAGCGAACGCATGCTGAACGACATGAGGTTGGCACGCATCATTATCCATAGGAATGGTACGAAGTATAATATCTGAATGAAAAAGATGCTGGCAATGCCGATGAAGAAAAATGCATAGAACACCAAGCCTTGCGAGCGCTTGTTCTGATAGCATTTGAACAGAATAAGATATGTGGCAACAACACAAAACTGGACGACCCAAACGTCTGTGGAATCGAAAAGAAAAGCAGACATGAGCGTAAGTGCCATAAACGAACAGGAAACCATACGGCTGTAGATGCGTATGAGCGAGTTGCTGTTGTTGAGTTCGACCATCAAATAGGCAGAAAGTCCGAACAACAGGAAATGAAGATACAGCTGATTTGCGATGAGGCCGCCTGCCAGCCATATCATAATTGAATAAACTGCCGTCACCGGCAGTGCGAAGCGGCTTCCCGCTATTTTGTTCTGTAATCTTTTTACCACTTCTGAAAACCTTAAATTCTTTAATTATAATGTAAATATATGTTCCAATGAGAACACATTATTATAATAGAAGATGGTGTGACAAAATATTGTTAAAGGATGCTTCCGTTATTTGTTAACAGTCTTCCCTTGTAACTAAGGCAGATGTAAAGCTGTTTTAACGGGCTGTTTATTTCGTTTCTGCTCATCGGGCACGAACTTATTTCAGCCTTTTCCTGTAACTACATATTTTGACACACCGTCTTGACCTTCAATGTTACCTTCCGTCTAGAGGTCTTGTCCTATATCGCTGCGGAAGTATTTGTCCTTAAACTCAATCTTCTGAGCTTCTTCAAACGATTTCTTCAAGGCTTCTTCCTTGTCTTTTCCGTAAGAGCTTACGGCTATCACGCGTCCGCCTGCCGTAACGATATTGCCGTCTTTGATGGCAGTACCGGAGTGGAACACGATGCTTCCGTCAACTTTGTCAATGCCGCTGATGGTGTAGCCCTTGGCATATTTCTCGGGATATCCGCCGCTTACAAGCATTACGCATACGGCTGCACGCTCGTCGAATTCAATTTCACGCTTGTCGAGAACGCCGTTGGCCACGCCTTCAAAGAGGTCTACGATGTCGCTCTTCAGACGCAGCATCACGCTCTCAGTCTCTGGGTCGCCCATGCGGCAGTTGTATTCGATGACCATAGGGTCGCCGTTGACGTTGATAAGACCGAAGAAGATGAAGCCCTTATAGTCGATGCCTTCTGCTGCAAGTCCGTCTACGGTCGGGCGTATGATGCGGTCTTCAACCTTCTGCATCCATTCTTTTGTTGCGAAGGGTACAGGAGTTACGCTGCCCATTCCGCCGGTGTTGAGGCCTGTGTCGTGTTCGCCTATGCGCTTGTAGTCTTTTGCCTCAGGCAGAATCTTATAGTTCTTGCCGTCTGTCAGTACAAATACTGAGCATTCGATACCGCTCAGGAACTCTTCGATTACAACATTTGCCGATGCGTTGCCGAACATTCCGTCGAGCATTTCCTTGAATTCTTTCTTGGCTTCTTCAAGTGTCGGAACAATAAGAACACCCTTGCCGGCACACAAGCCGTCGGCCTTTAGAACATAAGGAGGCTGGAGCGTTTCGAGAAATTTCAGTCCTTCCTCAATGTTTGTGCCGTTGAATGTCTGGTATCTTGCTGTCGGTATGTTGTGGCGCTGCATGAATCCCTTGGCAAAATCTTTTGAACCTTCAAGAACAGCTCCCTGCTTTGACGGACCGATGACGGGGATGTTGGCTGTGCGTGCATCATTCTTGAATTCATCATAGATGCCTTTTACCAGGGGATCTTCCGGTCCTACAACAACCATGTTGATGTCTTTCTCTACGGCAAAGTCCTTCAGTGATCCAAAGTCGTCAGCCTTTATGTCAACATTTTCGCCTACATTGGCTGTTCCGGCATTGCCCGGAGCAATATATAGTTTCTCAACTTTGTCGCTTTGAGCTATTTTCCATGCCAGTGCATGTTCGCGGCCGCCTCCGCCCAATAATAATATCTTCATTTTTATGATAAGATTTGTTTATCGTTTTTACTTTAGATAATCCTCAAAATATTGTGTTATTCTTTCATGCAGGTGTACGCTTTGATGACCCATCATGTTGTGTCCCTCACCGGGATATACAAAGAAGTCGGGCTGCGTGCCTGCCTCTATGCAAGCCTTAAGGAATGAGATGGCATGCTGCGGAACTACAGTCGGGTCAACCGTGCCTATTATTATCTGCAGTTTGCCTTTCAGGTTCTTTGCTTTGTTTATCAGGCTTGTTTCTGCATAACCTTCTGGGTTGGCCTGCGGTGTGTCCATATAACGCTCGCCGTACATCACTTCATACCATTTCCAGTCGATTACCGGACCGCCTGCAACGCCTACTTTAAATACGTCGGGGTAGGTTGTCATGAGCGATGTTGTCATGAATCCGCCGAAACTCCAGCCGTGAACTCCCATGCGTGTGGTGTCTACATAAGCAAGGCTCTTCAGATATTCTACACCTTTGAGCTGGTCTTTCATCTCCTCTACGCCAAGGTGGCGGAATGTTGCCTGCTCAAAGTCGCGTCCGCGGTCGCACGAACCTCTGTTGTCGAGGATGAAGAGCAGATAGCCCTTCTGAGCCATATATGTTTCCCAGCTGCGGCTCGCATAGTGCCAGCGTGCCTCCACGTTGCGTATGCCGGGGCCTCCGTAGACGTATACAACGGTAGGATATTTCTTGTTAGGATCAAAGCCTATCGGCTTCACCATTCTGTAATACAGGTCTGTGGTGCCGTCGGCAGCCTTGATGGTTCCACAAGAATACTCAGGTACATTGTAGCCTTTCCATGGGTCGGCAGCTGTAAAATAGTTGATGTTTTTAGCGTCGCCTGTGCTTACAATGTTTATCTTGCGCGGCACATCTGGTTCGCTGTAGTTGTCATAAAGATATTTTCCTGTGCTTGACAGAATCATCTCACAATGTCCGCCTGCGCCGCGTGTTGAAGCGTGGAAACCTTTGCCGTTGTCAAGTAGAGTGCGCTTGCCGGTCTCTATGTTAACCATATAAAGGTTGTTCTGGATGGGGCTGCATTCTGTTGAAAGTATGATTGCACTTTTCTTCGACTCGTTGAATCCTACGAGTTCAAGTACAAGCCATTTGCCGCTTGTTATCTGCTTGAGCTGCTCGCCTTTGGTATTGAACAGATACAGATGGTTGTATCCGTCTTTCTCACTCTGCAGTATGAACTTGCTGTCGTCCCAAGGCAAGAATGTGATAGGAGTTACCGGATGAACATATTTGTCGTTATGTTCCTTATAGAGAGTCTCGAGCTTGTTGCCTGTTGTTGCGTCATAGCTTACGAGCGCCATGTCTGTCTGGTCGCGGTTAAGCTCTATCATATAAACCTTCTTGCAGTCGGGGCTCCATGCTATGTTTGTGAAATAGCGGTCTGTTGGGTCGCCAGCTTTCAGATATATTGTCTTTCCTGTCTTCAGGTTATAAACGCCCACTGTAACCTTATGGCTTGTTTCGCCCGCCATAGGATATTTTATTGGCGTTTCTGTGGCAATGCGTGTGTCGATGTTAACGAGCGGATAGTCGGCAACCATGCTCTGGTCCATGCGGTAGAAAGCCAGACTCTGTCCGTCGGGACTCCAGAATGTGCCTTTATATATTCCGAATTCATCGCGGTGTACGCTCTGTCCGTAAACAATCTCCCTGCTTCCATCGGTTGTAAGCTGAGTGGTTTTGCCTTCGCCGTCGGTAACAAACAGGTTGTCATCCTTTACAAAAGCAACTGCTCTTGATGCGGCGTTCCATTCTGCGTTGCTTTCGCCTTCGCAGCTCTGGCGCCATACAACCTTTTTCGACTTGAAGTCGATGAGCATGCGCTCTTTCTTGCCGTTGATCAGTACGAGTGATTTTTCGGGATAGGGGAATGAGGCATAGAACAGGTGACGGATTTTTGTGCTGTCGTCTGTTCCGGCCCATTTGTTGATGTCGTCAACAGTAAACATCACGGTCTCTTTGCCGGTTTTCTTGTTGACCAGGCTGCATTCTTCCGTGTCTGTTCTCACGAGTTGGTCACCCCACCATGTAAGATACCTGTTCTTAGGCACCATGTTATGGTAGTTCTTGCCGCCGAAGTTAAGGTCTTCGAGCGTAAACTGCTTCTGGGCATTTACAGCTGTTGTTGTTAGCATCATCAGTAATGAAAATAAACCCAATTTGGCTAAAGCCGCAATATTCTTATGTTTCATAATCAAAACGTTTTACGGTGATCGCGTTTGCCTTTGTTGTCTTTGTAGCCTTTTCCGCCTTTGCGTCCGCCCCTGTCGCCGTTGTCGTCGAAGTTGCGGCCCTTGCGCTTGTCGTAGCTAAAATCCTTATGGTCGTCAAAGTCTCTGCGCTCACGGCCGCCTTTTCTGCGCTCGCGTCCGCCGTCGCCGCTGTCTTTGAACGAAATCTTGTGGAATTTGAACGTGCGGATGTCGCCTTCCTCGTTGTCATCTTCCTCTTCAATGCGCTTCTTGAACTCGCGGTTTTTCTTGAAGCGGTGCTTGTCGGCCATGGCGCGTTTCTCTTCTTCTGTCTTCAGGATGTTTCCCTCGCTTCTGAAGTCTTTCAGCTTGCCGTCAAATATCTGATATTTACGGAATTCGCACTCAAGCGAACCGTTGTAGAGAGGTATCTTTATTGATGGTTTCAGGCCTATCTGGTCGAAGCACTCCTCGCGATAGCTGAGCACCCATGCATCGTTCTCCTTAAACTGATGTTTCAGTATTTCGCCTATAGTGCGGTAAGTTCCCAGCAGGTCGGGTGTAGATATTCTTTCACCATAAGGCGGGTTTGTCACCATTATAGCCTTTTCAGCAGGCTGCTTAAAGTTCTTTATGTCAGCCTGTTCTATGGTTATGCATTTTGTCATGCCGGCAGCCTTGACGTTGAGGCGCGCCTTTGTAACGGCTGCAAGGTCGATGTCATAGCCATATATATGGTGAGTAAATTCGCGCTCATTAGAGTCGTCGTTGTAAATCTGGTCGAAGAGGTCGCGGTCAAAGTCGGGCCATTTCTCGAAGGCATATTCCTTTCTGAACAGACCTGGGGCCATGTTGTGGGCTATCAGGGCGGCCTCTATGGGCAGAGTTCCCGATCCGCACATCGGGTCAACAAAGTCTGTTTCGCCTCTCCAGCCGGTCATAAGAATCATTCCGGCAGCGAGAACCTCATTAAGAGGAGCCTCGACAGACTCCTGTCTGTATCCTCTTCTGTGAAGACTTTCACCACTCGAGTCGAGCGACAGCGTACACTGGTCTTCGGCGATGTGCATGTTCAGGCGAATGTCCGGGTTGGCCACTGATATGTTAGGACGCTTTCCGAATTTTTCGCGGAACTGGTCTACTATGGCATCTTTCACCTTGTAAGACACAAATTTTGAATGTCTGAATTCCTCAGAGAACACAACCGAGTCAACCGAGAAACTCTTTTTCAGGTCGAGATACTGTGTCCAGTCTATTTTCTTTATTTCGTCATACACCTTGTCGGCCGTGTCTGCCTTGAAGTGTGCAATAGGTTTCAAAATTCTTATTGCTGTGTGCAACTGAAAGTTAGCCCGATACATCATTTCCTTGTTACCGGTGAACGACACCATGCGTCGTCCTGTCTGCACATTGTTAGCTCCAAGCTCTGTCAGCTCCTGTGCCAAAACGGGCTCCAGACCCATGAACGTTTTGGCGATGAGTTCAAATTCTTGTTCCATTATAAAGGTTTTTCTTTGTTATTTTGCGAGTGGTTGTTTTATTGGGTTAATTTGATTTTTTATATTTCCTTTTTTGCAGTTCTATGTCTTTTGGGCTACAAAGCACAGGCCTGCTGCAATCTGGTCAGACAGCAACTTGTGCAGCCGCTCTATGTTTACTCCGATATGATATGTGGTTGTTCTGATATTTACCGTCGGCTTCCCATAATATCCGGGACACAAGATAGAACGCGAAAGCTCTATGATTTCTTTAAGCGTCTTGCCTGAAGGAAGCCGATCCCCGTCACGATGCCGGTGAAATAATTCCTTATGAGATTCCGGCTTTGACAGTCGTTCTGTTGTCGTGGTGAGAATCTTCGTTAAATTATCAGTGCTCATGCAATTTTTATATCTATAATTTCTGCAAAATTAATTCATTTATAATTAAAAGCCAAATTTTTTTTACTTTTATTCCGTTTGACTTTTTCATATCCGTTATATGATGTTGCATGTGGCTTGTCCGTGCGGTTTCGCGGCATGTGGCGTCATGCTGTTTAGCTTTTGTTTTTATATGTTTTGACATTGGCAGGCATACAACTTGTCGGGCCGGCTTTGTCAAAAAACAGCCAAATTTGTTTTGTTCTGCTCTCAACTTGCATTATCTTTGCATGCCGAAAAGCGATGCCTATGCTTAATGTGGCATACTGTTGCATGGTTTTCAGGCTTGTTTTTGTTTTTTATTCTTATTATTTTCAGATGATATGGATTGGATACACGGCATAATAGAGCATACTCAGTTTCCTTTGTTGACGGCGTTTTTGCTTGGTCTTATAGTGGCACTTCACCCCTGTCCGCTTGCCACCAACATTGCAGCCATGGGCTATATTGCGCGCGATGTGGCTAACCGTCGCCGAGTGTTTCTTAACGGACTTTTCTACACCTTCGGCCGGATGATTGCCTATTCGGTGCTTGGCATGGTGCTTATCGTTGTTTTGCGCAACGGTGCCGACATGCTGTCGCTGGGCCACTGGTTCAGCGAGTGGGGCGAGCGCCTGCTGGCTCCGGTGCTCATAGTCATCGGATTATATTTCATGCTCGGCCATCTGATCCACCGCCATGAGCATTGTCCCGATGTGCATTCACGCGGACATCGCTTCCATGGGGCCGGAGGCAGCATGGCTCTGGGGCTTCTTCTTGCCCTGTCGTTCTGTCCTGAGAGTGCCGTGGTTTATTTCGGCATGCTCATGCCTCTTTCTGTCGAGTCGCACGGCGGATTTATGCTGCCCGTAGTATTTTCTGTTGCCACAGCCATACCTACGGTGCTTATGGCCTGGGCTGTGGCTTACGGCCTTGCCGGCTTGTCGGCCATGAAGGAGCGCATGCATGTTCTTCAGCGCTGGGTCAGTGTCGGCGTGGGCGTCCTGTTTATCGGGGCAGGAGTGTTCTGCCTGTTCTTCTGATGCCTTCCGGCTGTCGGTCTTTCCGGTGTCAGCGTGCCTGATTTCCTTCAAAGCTTATGTTTACATGCTCAAAGCCCATTGCCTTCAGCATCTGCGTAAACTGCCTTTTGGCGTTGTCCTGTGCGTTTTCTATATTTTCTTTTGTAAGGCATCTTGCCTTCATTTTTGCATAGGCGCGCTTATACATGTCGGCCCTGTCCTTGTCGCTCCATGAGCCCGACTCGAAGAACGATTTTGTGCGGGCTTCGTCTATGAAGTTCTCGTCGAGCAGCTTTATCTTCGGCAGGGTTATCACGAGCGTGTCTTTGTCGGCTTTTATCCAGTCGGCCTTGGCTTCGCTCATGTCGAATCCGAGGCGCAGTGTGCCGTAGTATATGCGTATCAACTCGTCGTCCTTAAAGAAGCCTTTCCTCACGGTGTCTATCATTTCCTCGTTTTCAATAGACAGAAACTCCCATTCGCCTATCTCTTTCATCGCCAGCACCTGTGTCGGCGTTATGTCGATCTTGTCGTCTACGTATACTGTGGCCTCGTTGCCCCTGCACGACCTGACAAGATATGCCGACGCAATGATGGCTACAAGGATGACGATGAATATTATAGATAGCTTCAGGCGTCCTATCATCAGCCACATGCTGGCCCATTTACTCCTTTTGCGGCGGTAGTTATTATTGAATTCTTCCATTTTCGATAGTGTTATTTTCAAGAATCATCGGCAGGTCGCTGTCGGTGAATTTCTTTCTGAACGTTATGGTTATGTTCTCCTCCTTGTATCCCATTTTGGTTATCATTGGTATCAGGGCATGCGCTGCGCTCTCCTTGGCCATGTCGAGTATGCCCAGCCGCGGTATGCTGCTGATTATTGCCGCCCGTCCCTGTTTCTCGTAGTTGGCCATTTCGGCGTCGCTGAAGTTCGACCTTATCAGCGACACGTGCTTCTTTATCTCGTTGTGGTCAATGCGGCTTCCGGTCAGCTCAACCTTCGGGTCGGGCAGTATTATCTCTATCTTGTCGCCGTTGCGCCTTACGTTCTTTTCAGAGAAGTTGCCGAAGTCGATATATGCCTTCAGCGTGGCGTCTATCGGTATGGCTATCTTTCTCGTCGTGAGCGGCACGGAGAAGTCGAACTTCTGCTGCAGGAACGAGCCTTTCAGCTTCACTTGGTCGTCGTGCGTTACAATCTTGTGCACCTGATATTCAGCCGTATACAGCTTGGCGCATTTCTTTATCTGCATCACCATGACAGGTATGGTGTCTATCTTTTCGGCTTCTCTTTTCACGGGCTTTCTGTCTGTGCATGCCGTAAGCATCATTGCCGCGAGTGCCAGATATAATATTATTGTTTTCATACTTGATTACAAAGTTAATCAAAAAAGTTATAATTACGGCGTCATTCAACCGTTATTTTTTTGCGTCTTTTATATTATTTTGATGTTAAAGCCCGTTTGTTTTTCTCATTGTGTAACCGTCAAATCAAATTTAAGGCTCGTTTAATTATTTTTATTTTGTTCTTCGTGCTATTTGCATTATCTTTGCACGAGTAATTCTTAAAATACTGAAATGAAATTAACGCACACATTGATTTTTATGGCGCTGATGTCGGTCGCCGCCGTGTCTTGCAGCGAGAAAAAACAGCCGAGCAACATCATTGCCCATAAACCTGTAAAGAAGGCGCCCTCAGCTCCTGTGAAGATGCAGAATTCTGATTATGAGGATGCCGTGAGTTGGATAGGAAGTTCTTATAATGTCAAGATAAGCCGCAGGGCAGACACCGGTCTGCCACTGATTGTAGACGACAGCGGCAACAAGTATTACGACAACGTTATAACGCTGAGCGTCGTACGCCCTGACGGGTCAGAGTTTTTCAACCGCAAGTTCACCAAGTCTGATTTCTCGTCATATATCGGTGAAGAGTATGCCAAGAAGAGCGCCTTGCTCGGCATCGTGCTTGAGAAGGCCGACGGCGACAACCTGAAATTTGCGGCAAGCGTGGGTGCCCCCGACGTGCTCAGCGACGACTATGTGCCGCTCATCATCACCATTTCGCGTACAGGAGGAGTTAGCATTCAGAAAGACTCGCGCATCGACTCTAACAGCGATCAGCCCGACTATGAGGATGAAGGTGTATAGGCTATTGTAACATATTGATAATCAGTAGATTGTAAAAGGCCGTCTTTTAGCTCCTAAAAGACGGCCTTTTACATGCCGAAAGCATACCTTTTGTAGTGTGAAAGGTATGCTTTTGTATTTTTGCAGAATATGTATGCCGGTCTGATTGGCTATTTCCGCTGTCTGAACTCATGCGGAGTTATGTCGGTTATGCGCTTGAAGAACTTGCAGAAGAAGCTCGGGTTGGGGAAGTTTAGCTCCTCGGCTATCTGCGCTATCGGCGTGTTGCCGTATCTCAGCATAATCTTTGCGTTGGTTATCAGCGCGCGGTCTATCCATTCTTTTGCAGTTATTCCGCTCGTCTCCTTAATCACAACGCCGAGATAGCGCGGCGTTACGCACATCTTGTCGGCATAGAACGACAGAGCGTGCTCCTTCTTGTTGTAGGTGCTCACCAGCTGTATAAACCTGTCGAACATCTCCCTGTTGTGTGGCTTGTTGTGCTCGTCGGTGTCGTTGTGCTTGTTTTTCAGAAACTTATAGTAGTGGATCAGCGAATATATTATCCCGTCTATAGTTTCGTCAGGACAGTCTTTTTGGCGTGCCATTTCCCATGCCGACAGAAACATCCTGTCGGCAATGTTTATGTCGCTCTGTCCTGGTGTGGCCACAAAGTTATAGGCGTTGCGGTTGTATTCGCCCGGAATTTTTCCGCTGAACACCATGTTCATCTTCTCGTTGCTTATCATCATGCCGCACATCTCGAAGTCATCCGAAAAGTGGTTCACCTGTATTATGCTCCCTCTTCCTATGAATGCTATCGAGTTTTTTTCCAGTTTATAGTCTCTCAGGTTTATCGTTATGCTTGCCTCTCCATTCTTTATAAATCCCAGGCGGCAGTCTTCTATAATATAAGGTGTGCCTGTCTGAAGCAGGCTACTGAACTGCTTGTGTCCTGTGCGCAGCATGCCGACGTCGCGGCCTATAATCTGTAGTGCGTTTTTCTGCTCGTCGATATTTCCTAGCATGGATTTTATCTCGGAGAATGAAAAACGTTCAGGATACATGTTGTTTGTCTTCATAAAACGTATTTTTTGAGTGCAAAAATAATGAAAATGTGGAATAAAGGCAATAAAATGCTCATATCTACACCTTTTTTACGATATTTTAAGTACAAAAGGGACATTTTATAGCTTTATAGGATAATACTTGTAGTGTTATTATTTGCTACCTTTGCACTGTGTTCTTTTAGTTGCCTGTATTGCATTAGTTGCTACATCTTGCAGCGGGCTTATTGGTGTGAAATATTAATTATATGTGAATAACAGTGATATGAAACGTTTAATTGTTTTTATTGCGTTGGCCTTGTCGTTCGTGTCGGCCTTCTCTCAGATAACGCTCGACGAGTGCAGGGAGCTCGCCCGGGCCAATTATCCGCTCATAAAGCGTTTTCGCCTGGTTGAGCAGAGTCGCTCATTGTCGGTGAGCAATGCCTCCAAGGCATGGCTTCCGCAGGTTTCTCTCAATGCCCGCGCCTCTTATCAGAGCGAGGTTACGCGGCTTCCGGCAGACATACCGGGCGTAGAAATCAGTCCGCTTCCTAAAGACCAGTATGACGTCAGCGTTAATGTCAGTCAGCAGATTTACGACGGCGGCAGCGTCAGTTCGTCTAAGCGGCTTGAAGACGCGCGCAGCGACGTGGAGCGTGAGCAGGTTAACGTGGCCATTTATGATGTCTACGAGCGCATAGATCAGCTTTATTTCGGCATATTGCTCCTTGACGAACAGATAAGGCAGGTAAGGCTTCTGCAAGACGACCTGTCGCTGAGCTATCAGGCTATAAGCGGAATGGTGCGCGGGGGAGTGGCCAACCAGACCGACCTTGACGCCGTTAAGGTGGAGCTGGTGAAGGCCGCTCAGACAGAAACGGGCCTTGTTACGTCGCGTGCCACTTATCTGAAGATGCTTTCGACATTCATCGGCAAGCCGCTATCCGGCAGCGTGAGCCTTGTCCGTCCGGCTGAGTCGGATGTTTCGGGTATGGTCAACAATCGTCCTGAACTCGCCCTTTACAGTGCGCAGAACCGTCTGCTCGACCAGCAGCTCAAGAGTCTCGACACGTATCTGCGCCCGCGTTTAGGTCTGTTCCTGCAGGGCGGCTATGGCAATCCGGCACTTAACATGCTTAAAAACGGCTTTGAGGCTTATTATAAAGTTGGAGCGACGCTTACGTGGAACTTTGGTAGTCTGTATACACGTGCCAACGATAAGCGCAAGATTGAGACCGAAAGACTCAACATACAGGCCGAGCGTGAGGCTTTTCTCTTCAATACCGGCCTGCAGAGCGAGCTGCAGCGCGGCAACATAGAGAGTCTGCGCCGACAGATCAGTCAGGACGACGAGATAATAGCCCTGCGTGAAAACATACGCTCAAAGGCTGATGTCAAGGTGGCAAACGGCACCGAGACCGTTAACGAGATGCTGCGCGACATCAATGCCGTGAGCGAGGCAAGGCTCACAAAGGCCTTTCATGAGATACAGCTTTTACAGGAAATATATAAACTTAAAAACATAAACAACTTTTAGCCGTATGAAAAAGTTTGCATTTATATTCTTGTCCGTGGCCCTTGCGGCATGTTCTTCGGGCAGTTCCGACTATGACGCCACGGGCATGTTTGAGGCTACAGAGGTGATAGTTTCTGCCGAGCAGAACGGCCGCCTGCTCTCGTTCACCGTAGAAGAGGGCGACCGCCTTCAGGCCGGCAGTCAGGTCGGACTAATCGACACCGTTCAGCTCCAGTTGCGCGCCTTGCAGCTCGGCGCCACAAAGGATGTGTATGCCACGCAGCGTCCTGACATAGAGACACAGATAGCAGCCACGCGTCAGGAACTGGCCAAGGCCGAGGCTGAGCAGCGCCGCTATGAGGCTCTGGTGAAGGACAATGCCGCCAACCGCAAGATGCTCGACGATGCAGTGAGCAACGTGCGTGTGCTGCGCCGCCGTCTTGCCGCTCAGCAGTCGTCGCTCTGCAAGAGCACAAGCAGTCTTAACAGTCAGATGACAGCCACAGAGATACAGCGCCGCGAGGTTATCGACCAGTTGCGCAAGTGTCATGTTGTGTCGCCAATAAGCGGCACGGTGCTCGAGAAGTACGCTGAGCAGGGCGAGTATGCCACAACGGGCAAGCCTCTGTTTAAGATAGCCGATGTTGTCGACATGAAACTCAGGGCTTATGTAACAGCCAGTCAGCTCAATTCGATAAAGATAGGGCAGAAAGTCAGGGTGTATGCCGACGAGGGCGAAGACAAGCGACGTGAGTATCCGGGCGTGATAACGTGGATATCAGACAAGGCGGAGTTTACACCCAAGACTATACAGACGCGCGACGAGCGCTCAAATCTCGTCTACGCGGTGAAGATTTCTGTAAGAAACACCGACGGTCTAATTAAAATAGGAATGTATGGCGACGTCAGGTTCTGATGCCGGGGGCATAGTATGGGCCGACGGTCTCTGCAAGAAATATGGCAAGACCGAGGCTCTCAGTCAACTCTCATTCAGCGTTGACGAGGGCGAGATTTATGGCATCATCGGTCCCGACGGCGCCGGCAAGACCACTCTTTTCCGCATACTAACCACGTTGCTGTTGCCTGATGAGGGCAAGGCAGGCGTAGACGGACTTGATGTCGTGGCCGACTATCGCGACATACGCCGCCGCATAGGCTACATGCCGGGGCGCTTCTCGCTCTATCAGGATCTTTCGGTAGAGGAAAATATAAAGTTCTTTGCATCTGTGTTCAATACTACCGTTGAGGAAAATTATGCCCTTGTGGCTGATATCTACCGTCAGATAGAGCCTTTCAAGGACCGCAGGGCGGGCAAGCTGTCGGGCGGAATGAAGCAGAAACTTGCGCTCTGCTGCGCCCTTATCCATGCTCCGCGCGTGCTGTTCCTCGATGAACCTACAACGGGTGTCGACCCTGTGTCGCGCCGGGAGTTCTGGACCATGCTGAAAAAACTGCGCGATGAACACGGACTAACCGTGCTTGTGTCAACGCCATACATGGACGAGGCGTCGTGGTGCGACCGCATTTCGCTTATGCAGGGCGGCCGATTTATGCAGACCGACACACCTGTCGGAATTGTTGAGGCTTATGCCGACAGACTGTTTGCTGTCATGGCTGCCGACATGCACGGACTTATGACCGGACTGAAGGCATGTCCGCTCGTTGCCACTTCGTTCTCGTTCGGTGCAGCCTATCATGTTACGCTCGCGTCCGGTGCAACCCCTGGCGCCCTGCGCTCGTGGCTCACGGCAAAGGGCTACGCCGAAGTCGGCATAACGGAGATAAGCCCTTCGGTTGAAGACTGCTTTATGGCATTAATGAAAACATCAGAAAAATGACAGACGAAAAAGTTATAATAGCAGAAAACCTGACAAAGCGCTTCGGCAGTTTTGTTGCCACCGACCATATATCTTTCAGCGTAAGACGCGGCGAGATATTCGGATTTCTCGGTGCCAACGGTGCCGGCAAGACCACGGCTATGCGCATGCTCTGCGGACTGAGCCGCCCGTCGGAGGGCAGGGCAATGGTGGCAGGCTTCGACGTTGCTTCGCAGGCAGAGCAGGTGAAGCGCCACATAGGCTACATGAGTCAGAAGTTTTCGCTCTACGACGACCTGACCGTGGCTGAGAACATGCGACTCTTCGGTGGCATATACGGCATGGGGCGCAGACAGATAGCCGAGCGTACTGCCGGCATGCTTGCCGACTTGGGGCTTGAGGGCGAGCGCAACTCTCTCGTAAAGTCACTGCCGCTCGGCTGGAAACAGAAGCTGGCTTTTGCGCTTGCCATATTCCATGAGCCGGAGATAGTGTTTCTTGATGAGCCTACGGGAGGCGTCGACCCTGTTACCCGGCGCCGCTTTTGGGAGCAGATATATCAGGCTTCCGACCGCGGAATAACTGTGTTTGTCACAACTCACTATATGGACGAGGCCGAATATTGCGACCGAATGTCGATAATGGTAGACGGAAAGATCGAGGCTCTCGACACTCCCGCTGCGCTCAAAAAGAGCTTCGGGGCCGACAGTCTGTATGATGTGTTTTTCAGTCTTGCCCGCAGGGCCAGGCGCACTTAGGGCTGGGCGGTGTCAGTATTGTTTTTCGTGTTAATGATAATTATATGATATGAGACGGTTTATTTCTTTTGTCCACAAGGAGTTTTGCCATATCCTGCGCGACTGGCGCACCATGCTTATCCTGCTGGTTTATCCCGTAGTGCTGATAGTGCTGTTCGGATATGCCGTCACCACAGAGGTTAAGAATGTTCGTGTGGCAGTGCTCGACTTGTCTCACGACGCTGTTACGTCTAAGATTTGCGGGCATATTGCCGCCAGCCGTTATCTCGTCATGGCAGCCGCGCCTCACAGCCGTCCGGAGGTTGAAACCATGTTCAGGCGCGGCGACATAGATGTGGCGGTGATTTTCGAGAGCGGCTTTGCCGACAATATTCGCCATGGCGGCGATGCCCGTGTGCAGATACTTGCCGACGGCAGTGAGCCTAACCAGGCCGCCGTGCGTGTGCAGTATGTCGAGCAGGTGCTTGCGGCAGCCAAGAGCGATGTCGTGGGAGATGCCGTAGGCCGTGGCTTCACGATAGTTCCCGTTACGCGCATGCTCTACAATCCGCAGCAGAAGAGCGAATACAACTTTGTGCCGGGCGTTATAGGCATGATTCTGTTGCTTATCTGCGCCATGATGAGCAGCATAGCCATCGTGCGCGAGAAGGAGAGCGGCACCATGGAGGTGCTTCTGGCGTCGCCCCTGCCGCCGGCGTGCATCATCCTTGCCAAGCTCGTTCCTTACTTCGTGATATCCTGCATAAACCTTGCGGCCATACTGCTGCTGGCTTTCTATATGCTGCATGTGCCCATGGCGGGCAGCCTGATATGCTTTCTCGGCGTAACGCTGCTCTACATACTCGTGTCGCTCACGCTCGGACTGCTAATCTCTACGCTTGTCAGCACGCAGATTGCGGCCATGATACTGTCGCTGCTGCTCATCGTGCCCACCATCTACCTGTCAGGACTCGTGTTTCCGCTCGAGAGCATGCCGGCAGTTCTGCGCGACATCTCGGCCATTGTTCCGGCGCGGTGGTATATCGATGCGGCGCGCAAGCTGATGATTCAGGGGGCAGATGCCGTTTATGTGGCTGCCGACGCTGCCGTAATGGCTGTCATGGAGGCGGTTTTGCTTGGCGTATCTCTTAAATTGTTTAAAGTAAGATTATAACTGCGTTATGGTGATAAGATATTTGATAGAGAAGGAGTTTTTGCAGATCAGGCGCAACGCCATTCTGCCCAGATTGTTTGTCATGCTGCCTCTTGTCCTGCTCATCGTGGTTCCGTTTGCCGCCAATCAAGAGATAAAGAACCTTAAGTTCTGTGTCGTCGACAACGACCACAGCTCTTTTTCGCGGCGCCTTGTGCAGAAGATAGACGCATCGGCATATTTCTCGCTGGCAGACTATTGCGGCAGTCATTCGGCAGCCATGCGCAGCATAGACGGCGGCTGTGCCGACGTGGCTGTTGAGATAGGGCACGACTTTGAGCAGAATCTTGTAAAGACGGGCATGGCAGACATTAATGTAGAGGCCAACGCTGTCAACGGCATGAAGGGCATGCTGGCTCAGGCATACATGCTTCAGATAATAGCCGACTATGCAGCGCAGCTTGGTGAGGAGTACGGCATTGATGCTTCGGGTGTGAGCCATGCCGGAGCAGACGTCAGGCCGAGGTTTCTTTATAACGGACAGCTCGACTACAAGATGTTCATGATTCCGGCTGTTATGGCCATGCTTCTCACGCTGCTCATAGGCTTTCTGCCTGCGCTGAACATCGTCGGCGAGAAGGAGAGCGGCACGATAGAGCAAATAAACGTAACGCCGGTGGGACGGTTTAGTTTTATCTTCTCCAAACTGATACCTTACTGGCTCATAGGCCTGTTCATGCTTGCGTGGTCGGTGTTTCTTGCGTGGCTCATCTACGGAATACTCCCGGCGGGCAGCATCCTGTTGCTGTTTCTCTATGCCACATTGTTTCTGCTCATCGTGTCGAGTCTTGGTCTGATAGTGTCCAACTATTCGGCCACCATGCAGCAGGCGGCTCTGCTTATGTTCTTTTTCCTCGTGATATTCATCCTTATGAGCGGCATGCTCACGCCAGTGTCTGCCATGCCCGAGTGGGCACAGCTTATCACCTATGTCAATCCGCTGCGCTATTTCATCGAGGTGCTGCGGGCGCTCTATCTTAAAGGCAGCGGCTTTGCCGACCTTCAGATGCAGTTTTTCGCCATGCTGGCGTATGCCGTCGTATCGTGGACATGGGCTATATGCAGCTACAAGAAGAGTGCGTAGCCTTTTCAGCGTGGCATGCGGTACCTGGCTTTATCTTTCAGCCGCCGTTCCGCCCTGCCGCTATCGTGTTTGCTGCATCCTTTTGCTAAGGCCTTTGGATGTCTCGGCTCGATAGAACAATGGTTGATAAAATCTGTAGAGCAATAAGTATAATACTTTTTCCTAAAAACTCGTCACTCGTCACATTTGCCTTTAACATGTTGATTGTCAATATGTTGCAGTGTGACGAGTTGACTTTTCAACTCGTCACACTGCAGTGAAAATCCCGGTCAGCCAAAGTCACGAAAGGCATTTTGGAGATAAAAATGCCATAATGTGATGAGTTGAAAATCCAACTCGTCACACTCTATCTTGTTGTGTTACAGATATTTACATGCCGATGTGACGAGTGATGAGTTTTTCAGAAAAACTTTTTTGTTTTTCTCCGCATGTGTCCTTTCCTGATTTCGGTTGACTTCACACCGTTTTTTCCCTGATTAAGGTTGATTCCAGTTAAACTTATAACTGTTATTGGTTGACAATGTCATTAAAAATTTTGGTTTAATGCCGTGTTGTGAATATCAGATTTTTATGACATTATCATCATTACCCCCCGTTCTTGTCATATTGTTATTTATCCAAACAACGCTCCTCATTTTTCCAATATGTCCCCTTTTGCATCCTGATATGCCATGTTTCACATCGCAATATGCCGTTTTTCGCACGGCAAAAGGTGGCATATTGCATTACAATATTATTGTTTATGCGAGTAGCTTTATCAGTTTTATTTGTCGTTAATGCAGTTCTGGTTTCAGAGTTCTTTATAGAAAATAAAAAAGCAGGCTAAATCTAAAGACAGATTTAGCCTGCTTTTCAATAACAATGAGTGTTTTACAGCACAAGTTCAACCGGACAATGGTCGGAGCCGTATATCTCGGTGTGGATGCTTGCAGATTTTATTTTTTCTGTCAGGCGGTTTGACACGACGAAGTAGTCGATACGCCAGCCTGCATTCTTCTCACGCGACTTGAAGCGGTAAGACCACCATGAGTAAATGCCTTCCTTGTCGGGATAGAAGTAGCGGAAGGTGTCTGTAAAGCCGCTTGCAAGCAGTTGGCTGAACTTGTCGCGCTCCTCGTCGGTAAATCCGGCGTTTTTTCTGTTTGTCTTCGGATTCTTCAGGTCGATTTCCTTATGAGCCACGTTCATGTCGCCGCACACTATTACGGGCTTCATCTTGTCGAGGCGCATGAGATATTCGCGGAAGTCATCTTCCCATTTCATTCTGTAGTCAAGCCTCTTCAGTCCGTCCTGAGAGTTTGGCGTATATACGGTTATCATGTAGAAATCTTCCATCTCGAGAGTTATTACGCGTCCTTCGTGGTCGTGCTCCTCTATTCCGAGTCCGTAGCTTACGCTGAGCGGCTTATGTTTAGTGAATATGGCTGTGCCGGAGTAGCCTTTTTTCTCGGCATAGTTCCAGTAAGACTCATAGCCGTCAAACTTCAGGTCGAGCTGTCCTTCCTGCATCTTTGTTTCCTGAAGGCAGAAGAAGTCGGCGTCGAGCTGTTTGAATATGTCGCTGAAGCCTTTTCCCTCACAGGCCCGCAGTCCGTTTACATTCCATGAAATTAGCTTCATAATGATGAATGGTTTTATATGGGTTAAAAAATAAAGGACAGACTTTGTTAAATCTGCCCTCATTTATACTTTTATCGGTTTCTATGTAAAATTAGAATTTTGCCATCTTTATGGCATCAATTGCACACTCGTCACCCTTGTTGCCCAACTTTCCTCCGCTGCGGTCTTTAGCCTGCTGCAGGTCGTTGGTGGTGAGCAGTCCGTAGATTACCGGAATCTCGCTCTTGGCGTTAAGACGTGCAATGCCGTAGGTTACGCCCTGACAGATGTAGTCGAAGTGAGGAGTCTCGCCTCTGATAACGCTTCCGAGGATGATTATTGCGTCATATCCGCCGTTGAGCGTCATTTGGTGTGCGCCGTAGATAAGTTCGAAGCTTCCGGGAACTGTCTTTACGTGTATGTTTTCAGGCAGTGCTCCGTGTTTCTCGAGTGTCCTTACGGCACCTTCGAGCAGTGCTCCTGTTATTTCAGGATTCCATTCGGCAACGACGATGCCGAAGCACATGTTGCTTGCGTCGGGTACTTTACCGTAGTCGTAGTCAGAAAGATTGTGCAGTGCGGTAGCCATTATTTTACAGAAACTCTTTCAATATATTTGTCAATATCCTGCGAAACGGCAGAGTTAAGATACTTTGTCTTTATATCCTGATAAATCTGCAGAGCTTCGCTCTTCTTGCCCTGGCTCTCGAGAATCTCACCGGCCTGGAGCAGGAATATAGGCGAAATGCTGTTGTTTGTGTTGTCGGCAGCTTCGCTGTCGGCCATGCTTGCAGCCTTCTTGAGATATTCAACGGCCTTGTCGAGCTGCTTAACGTGTGCGTAAGCATTGCCAAGTGCAGCTACGGCAGAGGGGCTTATCATCTGATCATCGGCAGGAGAGAACTTGTCGAGATATGTTACAGCGTCGTTCCATTTGTCGAGGTTTGCATAGCAGAGTCCTGCATAGAGGTTTGCCAGGTTGCCTGCATCTGTGCTGCTGTAGTCAGATGCGATGTTTACGAATCCTACATATCCGGCTCCGTCTCCCTTCAGCGCCTTGTCGTATTGCTGATTAGAGAAATACTCCTGACCTTTAGCCAGTGCTGTGCTTGCTTCCTGCTCTTTTGGGCCTGAAACATAGGTCTCATAGCAGATGATACCTGCTACAACAAGGATAATCGCCACAATGGCGATTGAGATTGTTTTCTTATGTCTCAAGAAAACAGCCTCTTTCTGGTTGAGGGCGTCGTTCATTGTGCCCTTCTGTTCATTAAGATTTGCCATTTATATTTATTTTTATAATTAGCGGTTTATAAAGCGTGGCAAAATTACGTAAATTATCTGGTATTGTGAAATTTATTACATACTTTTTTTGTTTTTCATTGATAAATCGAGTAACTTTGCATGACAAAAGCAGCATTGGGCAATCGTAAATGTGTTATTGCCGGTATACGATTTTTATTGCTGTCCTCAAGTTGATAATTTGTCGGTAAATATGTTTTTAAAGAAGATATCCATAGTCAATTATAAGAACATCAGGGAGGCCACTCTCGACTTGTCGCCCAAGATGAACTGTTTCATAGGGCATAACGGCGAGGGAAAGACCAACATGCTTGATGCTGTATATTATATGTCGTTCTGTCGCAGCGCTTATACTACAAGCGACGCCAACGTGATACGTCACGGTGAGGATTTCTTCATGTTAGATGCTGTTTATGTAAACGATTATGGCGATGAGGATTCTGTGTTTTGCGGCATGAAACGCGGCTCAAAAAAGCATTTTAAGCGTAATAAGAAAGAATATAAGAAACTGTCGATGCATTTAGGCATGATACCTCTGATATTTGTCTCGCCGTCGGACACGGTGATGATTGAGGGTGGGAGCGAAGAGAGACGCCGGCTTATGGATGTGGTTATTTCGCAGTATGACAATTCTTATATCGATGCACTTAACCGTTACAATAAGGCTCTGCAGCAGAGAAATACGCTGCTTAAGACAGAGGAAGGGCCTGACATTGAATTGTTGTCGCTGCTTGAGGAGCAGATGGCTTTTTACGGAGAGACAATTTATAACAAAAGAAACGACTTTATAGCCGAGCTGACTCCTTTGTTTCAGACGTTTTACAGCAGGATATCTCAGGATAAGGAAGAGGTCTCGTTGGGCTATGTGTCTCATTGTCAGCGTGGTCCGTTGCTTGATGTTATCCGTCGCGACCGCATGAAAGACCTTGCCGTGGGCTACTCTCTCCATGGTGTTCACCGCGATGACCTTGAAATGCTTATTGGCGGATATCCGATAAAGCGTGAGGGCAGCCAGGGGCAGAACAAGACTTTTGTCATAGCCCTGAAGCTGGCTCAGTTTTACTTTCTTAAGCGCACTGGCTCAAAGACCACTCCGATACTGCTTCTTGACGATGTGTTCGACAAACTGGATGCACAGAGAGTGGAGCAGATAGTGAAGATTGTTGCGGGAGACGAGTTCGGACAGATTTTCCTGACAGACACCAACCGCGACCATCTTGACCGTATATTGAGCAGTTCGTCGCTTGATTACAGGCTCTTTTATGTAGATAACGGTGACATTATGCCAAAGGAGGTTGCCGATGTTTAAACGTGATGTTCAGACTCTGGCGGATATCCTGCAGAAATGTTTGAGGCAGGACGGACTAGAAACGCCACTGCAGCAGAAGCGTCTCATCGACTCGTGGGATAAGGTTGTAGGTAAGGTTATTGCCGGATATACGGCAGAAAAGTTTATCAAGAACCAGACGTTGTTCGTCAAGATTCTTAATCCGGCGCTGCGTGCCGATCTTACGATGATGAGAGACAGACTTGTGAAAAATCTGAACATGGAGGTGGGCGCCAATATCATTGTTGACATAAAGTTCTTCTGATATCTTTTTTCGCATGCCGCATTTAGGCATGTGTAGTGATGTGCTGATTGCTTTTAAAAAACATAGCAGCAATCAGATTGCGTCATCATTTTGCAGCAAGCCTATTCTTGCTTGTTAGAACTTTCGCGTATTTTTAAAATCATCGGTACGATTTCTTTGTAAATCTTTTTATCGCCGCGGATGTTTCTGAGAAGCAAGTCGCATGCTTTTTCGCCTGTAAGATGCGCCTGGTCCATTATAGCCGAAAGCTTTGGTGTTACAAAGGCAGACGACTCTGCTTCGGTAAAGCCGATGATGGCTACGTCTTTCGGGATGTGCAGTCCGAGGGTCTTTATTGCGTCAAAGGCAGCATAGGTTATGATGTCGTTGAAGGCAAGGATTGCGTCGGGCCTGTCTTCGCGTTTGAGCAATTTCAGAGTTTCGTTTCGCGCACTTTCGTAGTCTATGTTGCCGTTGATGACAATAGAGCGGTCAATGGTGATGTTTCTTTCGCGCAGAGCCTCCAGGTAGCCATGTTTGCGGCGCTTGACCATGTCGAGATGTGTTGGTCCGCCGATAAATGCGATGCGCTTGCTGCCTGTGTCGATAAGGTGGCGTGTAGCCTGAAGTGCGGCTTCATCTCCGTTTGACACGACAGATGAGAATATGTCAGGAAGGCAAGTGCGGGCAAAGAATACCAGCGGTATACCCATCTTGTTGATTTCTGTGAAGTGAGAATAGTCTACAGTATCCTGCGCCAGACATGCTATAATGCCTTCAACGTACATGCTGACAAAGTTGTCAATGGCTTTTTCTTCTCTAATATGGTCTTCATGGCTGTTGGCTGCCACAACGGCATATCCGGCCTTCGTTGCAAAATCTTCTATTCCGTCGAGTACGGCCGCATAATAATGTGTTACCAGATTCGGCACGACAACGCCTATTACTTTGGGCTTCTGTTGCCTCAGGCTTTGTGCGAATGGGTTAGGGCGGTAGTTGAGCTTCTTGGCAAGCTCTTGTACGCGAGTTCTCATTTCCTCACCTACTTCGTGGCTGTTTCTTAATGCGCGCGACACTGTCGCAATGCTGACTCCCAACTGTTCAGCCATTTCTTTTAAAGACGTTCTGCGTGCTGCCATTGCTACCTGTGTTTGTCGAATTGTTGAAGGAATAGTTAAATGATTATTGCAAATGTAATCAAAAAAAATAAAATACGCAAACGTTTACGTAACTTTAATAAAAATCGCTCAAATAGCAATGGTTCATTGCCGGATTTATGGCATACTGAAGGTTATGCGTAGATGTAATGATGCTGCTGACAGCGGTGAAATATTGTTTTCAGGTGCACTATTGAAGCGTGCAGATTGATACCGTGATTTGTGTCTGCGGCACCGGTTGTGGGTATGACAGTTTCCTTATGTCCGGTCAGATGGTGAGTATATCGTTTCTCCCATTTTGGGCAGAATGTGTGAAAAAGCACAAACCCTTAAGCCGTTCTGTAGTTAGCTTAAGGGTTCGTGCTATGTCGAGACAATTTAATTTATACTTTTGTTGCAGATAAGGAGATTACATGGGCAGAAGCTCTTCGCCTTCAAGTTCACATGAAGTGAATCCCATTTCTTTTGCTTTTTCTTTGTTGAATGCAAAGTATGTGGCTTTACCTTCCGTGCATATCTCGCCTTTTGAGTTTTCGAGCGTAACCTCAATAGTTACCAGGTTGCGTCTTTGTTCGGCTATGTGCGCTCTCAGCGTGATTTGCGGTTCTGTTGTCATTACCGGCTTCTTGTATCTTATTTCGAGATGAGTGGTCATTCCGCTTGTCTGCAGTTTTCTGAAAATCACCCATCCGGCTATTTCGTCAATAAGTGTGCACAATATGCCTCCGTGCATGGTGTCTATCCATCCCTGATAGTGGGTCTGCGGTTTCCAGAAGCTTATTATGTCGTCGCCGTCTTCAAAAAACTCCATATGTACACCTATCGGATTGTCAGGGCTGCATCCAAAACAGTTGTATCCTTCCTTATCCATCCATGGATTTTTAATCTTTCTCATAGGCAATAAATTATTTATGGTTGTTATCTGATTTCAGTGTCACCATGTCTTAGAACGTAAGTCGCATCATAAGCCTTACGCCGTTCTTGGTTGCCGTAGGCAGATGGTTGTAGTTCAGACGGTGTACATACTGAATATGTATAATCTTGAATATATTGTGGATTCCGGCAATTAGCTCAATATACGGACGCTTGCTGTCCATTATGTATGAACCTTCCGGGAATTCCATTAACATACCGTCGCCTGCGTTTGCTGCCAGGGTAGGGTTGTTCTTGTCGGTAAGTGTGCCCCAAAGGCATTTTATGCCAAGCCACTCGCGCCACTTTAGTTTCTTGAGGAGCGGTATGCGGTTGAATATCTTTCCGTTCAAGTCCCACGAGATGTCGAGGCTTGCGTATCTGTCGTTAAGGAACTCCATGTTGTTTATCAGGTTGAAAGTTTCGTCACTGATGATATACGACAGGTTGGCGGCCGGCATTATGAGCAGCGGGAACGGCACCTTGTTCCATTGTATGCCGCCTTTTGCCAGGATGTCAATCTTTCCCCAGCTGTTCAGCCACAGGCGCTTGTATATGCTTGCTTCGGTGAAGTTGTAGTCGTAGTCGCCTCCGAGGAAACCTTTTATACCTGTGGTGTGCGACAGTGTGAATACTGGTGCGTCGAGGTTCACGGGCAGACGGCGCTGCTTCGTATTTATGAATGTCTCCCCCGGAGCATATCTCAGTTCAATGCGTGCCTCGGTTGTCCTGAATTTTCCCTGTCCGATCATGGTGTCTTCCATGCCGACCATAGACAAAGGCTTGAAGAAAAGGTCGCCGCAGGCTTCGTTCTCTTCTGTCTTCAGGCTTATGGTCGTTCTGAATCCCCATTCCTCTTCACGTTCGAACGAGAGCTGCTGGCGGTTGTAGAACATCATTTTTTCAACCTTAGTCCATTTCAGAGCCGTGAACACGTTATCCTTGTCGGTGTGCATGAATTTGTCTGAAGGTGAACATACGTCGTAAGTAGAAGTGAATGTCAGCGTGCGTTTCGGGAACTCTCGCGGAAGATATTCCTTCTTGTTAAACGAGTATGTCAGCTCGCCTTTGTAATAGTTCTTGCGACTGTCCCATCCGCGTGCATAATATCCAGACAGGAACCAGTGCGGGTTGAGGTTAGCCGTTGTCTGTGCGCTGATACGAGTGCGCACTCCGTCGATGAAGTTAGAGCTTATCATCGTGTTGATAGGTCCTATGTCAACCTTGCTCGGATGATTCTGACTTCCTGTCTCAACAAAGTTCTCTATGAATGCCCTTACACCAAAGATGATATACTTGAAGGCTTTCTGCTGACTCAGGTTGTTGATGAATGCATCCATCGAACTTTCACTTTTTGTCAGTTCCACGCTTCGGTATTTGTCCCAGAAAGCTTCGTCGCGCATCATGGCATTAGACTCATGCAGTACTTTCGTCTTGCCTTTAAACAGCTTGTCGGGCAGTTCGTCAAAGGCATAGTCGCTCATTCGTGTTGTTCGTATGACTATGGCTTTGGTTAGGAACTTGGCTATCGACATTTCAACGAACATGTCGTCGGTTGTCAAAGCCCAGTCACCTTCGGGCAGGCGGGTGTATTCCTGTATAATCTGAAGATTGTCGACAAAGTTGACGTCGCTTTTCTTTGGAAGCGTCAGGTTGCATCGTTTTACGTGCAGTGTTGAGTCGGCCAGAATCCATATTTCGCCCCTGAATCCGAAGTCCTGCTGGTTGTTGGGCAGGAACTGCAGATGGAAACACTTGTCTCTGTCAACGTATACGGTGTCGACAATGTAGAAACGGTAAAATGATATGGCGTCCTTGCCGATAGGGCTTGTAAACGGATATTGCAGCAGACGGATCTGGTCGTCATACAGGTCTACGTCTGTGAATACGTCTTTTAGCACGTTGTTCAGGATGTCTCCTGTTTCAATCAGGTCGTTGACACCCGATGAACTTTGTCCCATTATTATCGACTTCTCGGTCTTAGGGTCTTTCCTGTATATGTTTCTTGTAACAGTCTCGTCGACAGACAACGGCAGAATGAGCTTGTTGTTGTACGGACAAGTCTCAATCTGGTTAATCAGCCATTTTTTCTTTTTCAGTTTTTCGTTCTCAAGCTCGGTAGGCTTTATGTCGTTTATGGCGAACGTTATTTTCTGATATTTGTTAAACTGATAATAGTCGTGGTTGGCAAGGTCGGTGCGTTTCTTAGCCGCAATGACACGCTTCATCAGCTCTACGGCCGGATTATTCTTGCGGCTGTATTTGCTTCGCTTCGTCTTCACCGTTACGCCTTTCAGCTGCTTGGTGTCAGTCTTGAGCGTGATTTTCATTTCTGAAGGCGTGTTCGGGCCTATCAGAATGGTGAGTTCCTGATATCCAACGGCGCTGAACGTAAGCTTCTCACCGTTAAGACGCTTTATAGAGAAGCGTCCGTAGGCATTTCCCGACGTTGCAATCTTCTCTTTTTTATATTGCACGCTGGGAAACGGAATGGTGTCGCCGGTGGATTCTTCAACAACAACACCTGTTATTGTCTGTGCGCCTGCTGCCTGTGCCAGTATTAAAAGAAGTAATATCAGAATATTTTTCATTATATGATTTTCTGTTTATTTTGAACCGTTGTTGTTTTTAGCGTATGAAGGGTCCGGTGTCCTTTGCATTAAAGAATCTGACTCAGGTCGGTTATGATCTTGTCAGGTATGGTCTCATCATATTTTTCGTCGGTCCAGCCTTCGCCTTTGAACCATATAGTCTTGCATCCGGCTTTCTTGGCAGGTGTGATGTCCTTGTAGAAGCTGTCGCCTACTACGGTTGTGTCGGCGGGATTTAGCTTCAATGCCTCTACGCCGAGAGTGAATATGCGCGGGTCGGGTTTGCGTATGCCAACGACGGCCGACTCTATAATATTAAGAAACAGATTGTCGAGTCCGAACTCCTTAAGCACCACGCTGATGTTGCCGTAGAAGTTGCTCACGAGCACCATCGGATGATTCTCGTTTATGCGGGTCAGCACCTCGCGGCTGTGACTCGTCTCTCTCTTCACCTCTTCATAAAGGTCTTCGAGTATGGTCTTATGGCTTTTTACATATTCATCCTCTGACACGTTCCAGTAGCCTTCTGCCATGAGATATTCCATCTCTATGCGCAGTTTTGTGTCGAGCGTTTTGTGGAAAGTGTATTCTGGCTGAATTATGGGGTGTGAGCCTAACGTGCGTTCAGCATGAACGTATGCCTCGCGAAACTGTTCTTCAGTTACAGGTATGTTGTGGCGGCTGTAGGCATGCCATAGCACCTTGCCCCAGTGGCGGCCGGCTGTGTCGAGCGTGCCGCCGTAGTCGAAGATATATCCTTTTGTCATTGAATCTTTTTTGTTATTTTCTTGCACAGTGATTCATGTTTCTTGTGCATGTAGATATACAGAATGTTCATCAGCGTTATCTCTATGAGCATGTACACCCACGGGCAGCCGAGCAGACATGTAACGTAGATGCATATCGCACGCGTGTTGAAAGTCAGGATGTTGGTGTACTTCATCAGCGGACGGCTTCCCTCAAGAAACTCCTCTCTGATGTCGGCCGGCACCTGCGATGCGCTGCCGTATTTTTCTTTCATCACCTTTATCATCTTCTGAAAAGCAGGCGAACGTTTCTCCTGACTCTTGCAGTAGTTGGCGTAGTTGTAGTAGAACAGATGCTCGAACAAGGCTCCGCGCCTGGGCAGCGACTTGTATATCTTTATCTGACTTTCGTAAGTGTCGAGTTCACTGCCTTCCTTGCCTTTAAGGAAGAACAGGTGTATCTGACGGTAATAGTCGGAAAGCGAGCTCTGAGGCGAATGGCACATCACTCCGGCTATGAAGGCAATGACCCATATCCACAGGCCCCATTGTATGTCAAGTCCGGGGATGGTCTGTCCCATCATGCGGTATGAAAGGGCTGCATATATCGCAAAGAACCACACGTCTCCTGAGAAGCCGTCGAGCACTCGGCCAAGAAGCGTCTTCTGTCCTGTAAGGCGTGCAAGCTGTCCGTCGGTTGAGTCGCAGAAGTTGGCAAACATAAGCAGCACGATGCCTGCAATGTTGTGCATTATGTCTGTGTATGAGAACATCCATCCGGCGCCGACGCCCAAGAATATTGACAGTATTGTTATCGTGTTAGGGTGGACGCCTAGCTTCTTCCACATCAGGGCGAACATCAGTCCGATGGGGCGCGTGAAGTGAACGTCGAGCCACTCTTCCGTATCTTGTGATTTCAGTGATGCGTTAAGCATCTCTTTAAAATTGCTCATAAGTTTCTTTCTGTTTTTTATAACGTTACATCTTTTTGCAGATTATCTCTGCCATGGCCTCGGCTGCCTCTTCGCGGCATCTTGAAAAGCTGGGCCAGTCGTTAAAGTCTATTATTGCATACGAGCCGTCCTCGCGCACAATGCAGTCGCCTCCGTATATGTCGATGTTTATCAGCGATGCAGCTTTCTCGGCGTCGGCCTTAAGGTGTGCGGTGTCAAACTCATAGTGGGCAGGCTTGCCGTTGACACGCTCGTCGCCGAATTTCGACACGCCGTCGTCGCCGGGATAATATGTCCTGAAAAAGTCGGTGCCTCTGACGCCGTAGAATTTCACGAGGTCGCCCATGACGTGTGCGGTTACCACAATCTGCGTTATGCCTCTTGCCGCAAAAACGGCTATTTTGTTGTCTCTTTCAGTCTCGTCTGCCGCGAACACCACGTCGTCTTTGCTCTGTGCTGCCTCGTCGCCGCGCTTAATCCAGTAGCCGCTGTTGCCGGTGAGCGGTGCCACGGGTATGCCGTTGCTGCGCATCACGCTGTCTATGTTGGCCCTTGCGCATGCCCTTACGCCTTCGGGCGAGTTGATTACCGTTGTGCCTAGACGCTGCTGTTCCTCCAGAAAGTTTAGCGTAGAGCTGAGGCGTCCCATGGTAAGAATCATGTCAGCGTGTCCGCATTCGCCCAGTTGCTCTTCCTTTACGGCTGTTGTTTCGTGCCCTTTTGCCTGAAGTCTTGAGCATACGGCGTCCATTATGGCCTTGTCTTTTTCAACGGAGTTAGGTGAGAATTTTTCGGCACGGTATATAGCTATCACCTTCTTCATGACTCTCCGTTCAAAAACTTTTCAGCCTTGGCTATGTCGCCGGCATGGTCAATGTCGAGCACCTTGCTGAAGAGCCTTGCCTTCAGGCGGCATCCTGCTGCAACGAGCGCGCGCTGAAAGTTGCGCATGCGGCTGTCTCCGCGTTCTATACACTGCCGCAGGATGGTTATTGCTCCGGGGGTAAGTCCGTAGATTCCGCCGGAAATAAGCTTGCAGCCGTTCTGCTCGTCGAAGAATCCCGTTATATTCATGTCGCTGTCTGCTCCTACATACAGCGGCTTTTCGTCGTCGATAAAGTCGGTTACGCCCATCATTCCGTCGGCTGTTCCGTTCTCAACACATTTGTTGAACTCTTTGATGTATTGTGCAAATTCTTTTTCGTGGAATATAGTGTCTACCGTGGTCAGGCAGAACGGGCCGTCTTCAAGATATTTGCTTATTTCGTAGAAGCTGTGCATCGAGCTCGGCGTGCTCTTCACTATATATTCAAGCGGCACGGCTGTTCCGTTAAGACCTTTCTCCTTCAGCTCTGCCAGATGCTGGCTGACGGCAGTCATGTTGCTGTTGCATATTACGATTATTTGTTCCGCGTGGTTATCCATGAACACGCTAATCAGCCGGTCAATCAGGCAAACGCCGTTGACTTTGACCAGAGGTTTGGGGGCATTTACGCCCTCTTTTGCCAACCGTGAACCTTCGCCGGCGGCAATAATGGCATATTTCATAAAGATATCTTTTTACTCAATGAGTGCGCAAAGTTAGCCATTATTGGTGAAAGTAGAAAACTTTTTAGTGTATTTTTGTTTTTGCATAAAGGTTATAATTACAATATCTTAGCCGCATTTCCGCTCTGAATGTGCCTAAAATTAATGTGTTTGAATATCCTTGTTATTTTATCTGCATATCAGTGTCATTAATAAAATTTAATATGTCGGCAGGTCTGTAATTGTGGTTCGTGCCGTTCTGTAATGTCGTCAAGCGGCGGCAATGCCGTTCGTTTATATATATTTATGTAGGTGTGGCAGCACTGGTAGCAGCTGTATCAGCCTGCATTTCAGATAGTATATTCATCATTTGTGTCATGCACGGCATGGAGTGTGTGGTGACCTTATAGTATAAAGGATGGTTCTGGATTGATGAGGCGCTTGTGCTCGCTGTACGTCATATTGCAATATGTCTGCCGGATAATCATAGCAAAGTGTCAGACGGATTATGTCTGAGTTCTTGTGTGAAATAGAAATGCTTTGCCGTTCATATCAGTGCTTTTGGTAAAGCATGTTTACAAAATGCGGCAAATGTTACGTTTCTTTTTGTAAAAGCATGCCTTTTACCGTTCCAAAAGCCACGTTTATGACTTCAAAAGCAGTGAGTTTGCAGTGCATTTTGCTGCCTTTTATATGGATTTTATGTGATGATTTGTTGCACAGATTGCCGGGATTTGAACTAACACGCTGATTTAATATGCTTTACGTCTGCACACTATTTCTGCGCTATTTTCGGATAAATGATTTTAATTTTCAAATACCCTCGTTGTGTAACGTCGACAAAAATCATAATGAAAGCATATGGCGACAGATGCTTTCATTATGATTTGAGTTAAAACTAATTTAGTTGAAAAAATATTAGGTCATGATGCCTGTATATAAAATATTTCGCTATCTTTGCCGTCGGCGGTAGTGCCCGTTTCTCTTTCTGTTATGTCATATGCTGATTGTAGGCACGTGTATATGGGCAGACAGAGATGGGATGTCAGCTAAAAACCTTTCGGTGTTTCGGCTCATTGCGAGTAAACATTGTTTGTTTTATTTGATATTAACCTCTAAAATTTTAAGGTAATGAGAAAAAATGTTATTCTTACGGTCATTGCGCTCATGATGTCTTTATCTTCGGTCATGGCTCAAGACAAGGTTTATCAGTTGTCGAGTCATATACTTGACATTAACACCGGTCGCCCTGCGCAGGGCGTAAAGATTGTGTTGTCTAAGCTGTCAGGTGAAAATAACTGGAGCGTCATGGAGGAAAGAATTACCGACGGGAACGGACGCGTTAAGGATTTTCTTGAGAAAAGGACAGGTGCAGACAACCGCGGCGTGTATAAACTTACATATTACGTTGCCCCGTATTTCGAGTCGCAGGCACAAGACACTTTCTATCCATTTATCGACGTGGTGTTCGAGATAAAGGACGATAGTCATTACCACGTGCCGATAACGCTTTCGCCTTACGGATATTCTACTTATCGGGGCAGCTGAACCCGGCGCAATCTGCGCCTTCATGCAGGTATGTCTGCTGCTTTTCTTATGGCATTATGTGCAGATCTGATTGCCGCATATTGCTGATTAATGTTTTCTGCCGGTGTGTGTCAGTCGTCCGGGTCTTGTTTCAGACAAGATATTCCGGCGATTAAGGGAGTAACACATCCGGCAGAAAACATTTTTGTAAATAATTATTCTTCAGTATTCAAGCACACATCCGGTCGGTGTTTATCTCACATTTACGCTCCCTGATCCGGTTACGCTCTCATCATGTTTATTCACCTTGCCTTGAATGTCGATAGAGCCCGAACCTGTTATTTTGCTTTTTGCATAGCCGATGTTTGCATTGTTAAGCTCTATTGAGCCCGATCCGGTTATGCTGCCTGTAACGTTTTTAATAGTTGCGTTGCTGATGCTTATCGAGCCTGAGCCAGGAATGCCCATGTCGCTTTGTGCCGTAGTGAGACTGTTTATTTCAATGCTTCCGCTGCCCACGACGCCTATTGACGATTCGTTGCATATTATGCTGTTGATAGAAATGTCTCCACTTCCGGTTATCTTCAGCTTCAGCCTGTCGGTGTCGATGCCCTCTTTGGCGCTGAAGTTGCCTGAGCCGAGAACAGACACGCCTCTTATGTTGGGTGAGGTTACATATACGTTGACATCCTTGCGCGGATTTCTGAGCAGTGACATCAGTGATATGCTTTTCGACTCTTCCTTGATGTGCAGCGTGTTGTCCTTGCTGTATATCTTCATCCGTTTTATGTCTTCCTCATTTCCTGATACTTTTACGGAAGTTTTGTTCCCCTGTATGAAGTAGACATTGTTGCTTCCTTCAATGCTGATGTCGGTAAAGTCGTTCACGTTTATGTTTCTCTCTACATAATTTTCACTGTTCTTTACGGCATTCTCCGTCTTGCATGCCTGTAGCGCAATGGCCATCAACGGCAATAAAAGTAGTCTGATATTCATATTCTTCATATTTTTATTTTGTTCTTTATATCATTAAGACGTAACAGGAGCAGAAAAAGTTGCACACATCAGACTTTTTTTTCAGGATTAATAAATAATCAGGCAAGTCAGACTATGAATCTCGTCGGACGTCGGTCAGTATGTTGTTCTGCTCACTCTGCATATTGATGCTGTTGTCAGTCTTTTTAATTTCCTTGGTTGTCTTGCGGTATGCTTTTATTTGCATAGGCAGTTATGCCGTTAAAGAAAGCAGGTGCCTGCCTGATGCAGCGTAAAGATACGGCAGGATGACAACGGCTGGTCAGGATAAAAAACGAAAAAAGGTTGGCTCAGGCCTTACGGCCGTTGCCAACCCCAGTTTAAACAGTTTTGATTATCTGAGAATATTATTATTGTCTTTCCTCAAGAAACTTTCTTGCGGCGCGCAGCTGATGGCGCATGATGCTGACAAACTCCTGACTCTCCTGCAGAATGTTAAGATAGAGAAGCGACACTTTCAGGTTTGTGCTGTTGTCCTGATACATGTGGTCTATCACATTCTTGCGCATTGCAGACAGCTCTTCCTTAAGTTCCTCTGCTATGGCGAGAGTCTCCTGATACAGGTCGTATCTGTTGGTCGAAATCATCTGCTCTGTATGGTTCATCAGTTCGCTTATCTTGCGGCGCACGCTTTCAAGCTCGTTGAGATAAACCTTAGGCAGCGGGTTGAAGTTGTTGTCAACGTGCTCCTTTATCGGGTCGAGCATACGTTTCAGACAGTAGATAAACTGCTGGTTGCTGTTGGCTCCCAGATGGAACCATGTGTTGCGCTCTATAGCTATGTCTCCCGGTATGCGTCTCATTGCAAGAAGTTCCTTGCGGCGGAATTTCTTCAGCTGCGACTGCTCCTCTTTCAGTGCGCTTCCGCAGTGGCGCAGTTCGCGCAGGCTCTCGTTGCTGATGCCTTCAACTATGCGGTTGTACTGCTCAAGGGCAAATCTTGTTACGAAGCTCTGTGTGCGGGCAACATGCTTTGACAGCAGATCCCATACAATTTCTTTGTCCTTTGTGCGCATCATCAGCTGGAACACGTCGTCTTTCTTCTCCTCCTTCACCTTCTTTGCATAGTTGCGGTTGCTTCTCCAGAGCAGATAGATGTCGAGGCACATGAAGGCAATCATTACGATGAATCCGCCGAAGTGCATCAGGGCACATACTATTGCGCAGACTGCAAAGGCAACGCCCGCTGTTACGAACCATCCGCCGATTACTGATATTACACCTGTTACGCGGAACACGGCGCTCTCGCGGCTCCATGCGCGGTCGGCAAGTGAGCTACCCATGGCAACCATGAATGTAACGTATGTTGTTGAAAGTGGCAATTTATAGTTTGTACCAACTACGATGAGCAATGCTGCAAGCACCAGGTTGACAGCTGCACGCACCTCGTCGAATGCTGCGCCCTGAGCAAGTATCACTTCTTCTTTGTTGAATCTGCTGTCAATCCATTTGATGGCTTTGGCAGGTATTATCTTTGATACGGTTTCGCCGATGTCCTGTGTGGCTCTTACCATACTGCGTGCCACGCGTGATGATCCGAACATTTCGTCGCCCTCATCCTGACGGCTCAGGTCAACGCTGGTCTTAACCACGTTCTGTGCCTTCTTTGATGTGGCCATTGCTATGATCATTATGATTCCGGCAATAAGCAGATAGAGCAGGGGACTCTTGGCTGATGTCATGAGTGAGTCCATCATGAATGAGTCGTAGTTGCCGTGACCGTTGGCAAGGAAGTCGTTAAGAGAGTCGAGACCGGCAAGAGGCACACCGATGAAGTTTACAAGGTCGTTGCCAGCGAAAGCCATGGCAAGGGCGAATGTGCCGAGAAGCACAATCAGCTTGAACACGTTGATGCGCAGAAGATGGATTATCTCCATGAGTATTGTTGAGGCTATCAGTGTGATAATCATCAGCATTGATGTGTTCTCCTCAATCCATGTACGCGCTGTCTCTGCGATATACGGCGACTTGCCGATACCCTTGATAAGGATGAAGTATGTAAGTGTGGTGAACGCTATACCGCCGAATATGGCTATTGTGTAGCGCAGGTGTTTCTTGTAGTTGAATGTAAAGATCAGTCGTGAAATCCATTGCACGATAATTCCGAAGAAGAAGGCGATGGCCACCGACACGAATATGGCAATGATTACGCTCAACGCCTTGTCGCTGTTAAGCAGGTCGTAGATGGTGAGTGACGGATCGGCATGCATCTTCAGCATAGCCAGGATGAATGTACCTCCGAGAAGCTCGAACACAAGCGATACTGTGGTTGACGTAGGCATACCGAGAGTGTTGAACACGTCGAGTATGATGACGTCAGTAACCATTACGGCCAGGAATATCGTCATTACTTCCTGAAAGGTGTAGTTCTCCGGCCTCATTATGCCATGGCGTGCCACGTCCATCATTCCGGCGCTCATCACGGCTCCGATAAGTACACCGACGGAGGCAACTATCAGCACCGTACGGTATTTGGCTACCTTGGCGCCAATGGCCGAGTTTAAAAAGTTAACCGCGTCGTTGCTGACGCCAACAAACAGGTCGAAGACTGCAAGCAAAAGCAGAAATGCGACAATTAAAAAATAAATTTCTGTCATAAACTGTAATTTGTTATGAGTGATTCCGTTTTATTTCACGCTGCAAAAGTAGAAAATACGTGTTACAGCGGTTTTAAACAGATGTTTCATTTATGTTACAATTATGACATTGCGCACTTTTTTGGTCGTATTATATAATAAGGTATACCTTTGTGTTTTGTGCCGGCAGCGTTGTGTTATATTGATTTTTTGCAGGTTAAGGTGATAAAAGTCCCGAATAGCACTGTGCCTGTGATAACGGCATAAGGGCCGGCATGGCTGAGTCTTTTTGCATTATGAGTCAGACCGCTTGACCATGCCGGCCCTTATGCGCCGATGTTGCAGACGTTGCATTACACCCTCTGCTCGGTGTTGTTCAGTTTCAGCATGTTTTCGGGCACGCTGCTTTTTATTGTATCTATGAGCATGTTGAGCACGGCATGCCTTACGAAGCTCTTTGTCGTCATCATGATAATCTCTCTTGTCGGTATTGGGATGGCGAAGGGGCGTATCAGTTCTCGCTGCCTGTCGGAAAGCTGCGGCAGGGCAAGTTCGGGTATGAAGGTTATGCCCTTGCCGTTCTCAACCATGCGCATGAATGTCTCTATGCTCCCCAGGCTATATGTTGTCTTGCTTGTGCGTGCCTCCTTAAGGTCGCAGAATTTTACCAGCTGGTCGCGAAAACAGTGTCCCTCGTCGAGCAGCCATATAAATTCGTTGTTAAGGTCGGCCGTGCGTATGCTCTTTTTCTCAAACAGCCTGTCCTCGCGCGACACGTATGCAATGAACTGCTCGTAGAAAAGTGTGGTAGATGCAAAATGTTCCATGTTGTCCAGCCTTACCAATATGGCCGCATCTATTTCGGCCCTTGCGAGGGCTCTCTTTATTTCTTCGGTCTTCATCTCTATTACCTTTAGCTCCATCTCTGGATGCTGCGATGTAAGCTGCGGAAAGAAGCGCGGCAGCAGATAAGGCGCTATGGTGGGCAGTATGCCTATCCTGAATGTTCCGCCAAGAGCCTGCTTGGCCTCAGCAACAATGTCTTTTATCTTTCTTGCGCGTATCAGGACCTTCCACGACTGCTCTATCACTCTCTGTCCTATGTCGGTAGGAGTAACGGGCTGTGCCGTGCGGTCGAATATCTTTATGCCCAGCTCGTCTTCAAGCTTTTGTATCATGGAGCTAAGTGTGGGTTGCGTTACCTTGCAGTATTCGGCTGCCTTGGCAAAGTGGCGCAGTCTGTAGACGGCCACGATATATTCCATTTGTTGTAGTGTCATGTTGCTGTTGCTTTTTGTCTTCAGGCCGCAAACATACACATAAATTCTGAAAAGATAAATTTTTGAGCCGAATATTTTTGTGCTGTCATCATTTGTGGGTATGTCGTTTTGTATGTTCCGCTGCCGCATGCGGCTTAGTCCCTGCAGCAGTGTGTTTTGCCTTGTTTCAGGCAGGTGTAGCTCCATGTCTGTATGTGCTTTACGGGGCCGTTATAGGTTTTGTCTATCATGCAATAGAAAAAATCTGTTTGCTTTGTTTTGTGTCGCAAACTATCTTTGCATTGTCAAAACGACATAGAGCTGAAATTTAATAATAACAATTTAAAAAACTTATAGAAATATGGAACCAATTATCAATGCACAGATGCCTGAGTTCAAGGTACAGGCTTTTCAGAATGGAAGTTTCAAGACTGTTAGCAACGAGGATTTGAAAGGTAAGTGGGCTTTATTCTTCTTCTATCCTGCCGACTTCACTTTTGTTTGTCCTACCGAGCTCGTTGACCTCGCAGGCAAGTATGAACAGCTGAAGCAGATGGGCGTGGAGGTGTTCTCTGTCAGCACTGATACACATTTTGTCCACAAGGCATGGCACGATGCTTCAGACAGCATAAAGAAGATTGAATATGCAATGCTTGCCGACCCCACAGGCGTGCTCTGCCGCGGATTCGGTGTGATGAAGGAAGATGAAGGCGTGGCTTATCGCGGAACATTCCTCGTGAACCCGGAAGGACTTATAAAGATTGCAGAGATACAAGATAACAGCATAGGCCGTAATGCCGACGAGCTCTTGCGCAAGGTTGAGGCTGCACAGTTTGTGGCAACACACGACGGCGAGGTTTGTCCGGCTAAATGGAAGGCTGGCAGCGAAACACTGAAACCCAGCATAGACTTGGTTGGTAAGATTTAGTCTTTATTGTTCGGTCGGATTTTCTGATATGACATGTCAACGAATCCGGCCTTTCTTGACTTTTACGGACAGCATTTTTTAATTTATAGAAAAAACAGAACGGGTATGTTGGATAAAGGTATATTAGATCAGGTTAAATCGCTTTTGGGCGGACTGAAGTCTGAAATAGGAATTAAGGCCGTTTGTGGCGCTGCGCATACAAAGGCAGAGGAGTTTGGCGACTTCTTGAAGGATTTCTGCTCATGTTCAGACAAGCTGAAGCTTGAACTGACCGTAGAGGATAGTCTCAGACTTGAGTTTACATTATATAAAGACGGCGCCGACACTGGCATCGTGTTCCGTGGCATCCCCGGCGGCCATGAGTTCTCATCGCTGCTGCTTGCAGTTCTCAATGCCGACGGACAGGGAAAGAACATGCCCGACGATATTGTTGCGCGCCGCATCAGGGCCATCGGTGGTGATATAAAGCTGCGCACTTATGTCTCGCTTACATGTACCAACTGTCCTGACGTGGTTCAGGCGCTGAATGTTGTGGCACTGCTCAATCCGTCGGTGAGTCATGAAATTATCGACGGGGCACTGTGGCAGGACGAGGTTGAGCGTCTCGGCATACAGGGCGTACCGTCTGTTTATGCCGGCGACGAGCTTATCCATGTAGGCCGCGGCGACTTGTCGGCATTGCTGTCTAAACTTGAAGAAAAATTCGGCACTGCTCAGACTGCCGACAGCTTCGAGCCTGTTGAGCGAAGCTATGACGTTGTAGTTGTTGGCGGAGGACCAGCCGGTGCGTCTGCCGCAATCTATTCGGCTCGCAAGGGGCTCCGTGTAGCCGTTGTTGGCGAGCGTGTCGGCGGTCAGGTTAAAGACACTGTCGGGATAGAGAATCTTATCTCGGTGCCTCACACCACGGGCGACAAGCTGGCATCCGACCTTATGAGCCATCTCGGACATTATGCCATTGACGTGTTTGAAAACAGAACGGTGGTGAAAGCCGAACTGGGCGGTAAGCAGAAGTATATCCATGCGGCAGGAGGCGAGAGCTTTGTTTCGCCGGCAGTGATAATAGCAACAGGTGCAAGCTGGCGCAGACTGGGCGTAGAAGGAGAGGCCGACTATATCGGCCGCGGAGTGGCTTTCTGTCCTCATTGCGACGGTCCGTTCTATAAAGGCAGGCATGTGGCAGTCATCGGCGGAGGCAATTCGGGCATAGAGGCAGCCATAGACCTTGCCGGAATATGTTCAAAGGTAACCGTACTTGAGTTTGCAGATGAGTTGCGTGCCGACACTGTGCTTCAGGATAAGGCCAGAAGCCTTGACAATGTTGAGATATTCACGTCGATGCAGACAATGAGAGTGATTGGCGACGGCAAGAAGGTGACGGCCATTGAGGTGAAAGACCGTAAGACTGAAGAGGTGAAGACCGTGGAGCTCGACGGCATATTTGTGCAGATAGGTCTGGCTGCAAACAGCAAGTCGTTTGAAGGTCAGCTGGAGCTTACGCCGCGGAAGGAGATAAAGACAGATGCTTATTGCAGAACCTCGATAGCAGGCGTGTATGCTGCCGGCGACGTTACCGACGTGCCTTACAAGCAGATTATAATTGCGATGGGCGAGGGTGCCAAGGCTGCCCTTTCTGCTTTCGACGACAGGGTGAGAGGACTGATATGATGCCTGAGTGCGGTTTAGTTCAATAGGTAATAATCACATATTTTCATTTTATAAGGTTTATAGATTTTTATAACATTATTTTTATTCTTCATGTTAGCATTAGCATGCCTTTTGATTTGCGAAAGGCATGCTTTTGCGTTGTAATATGTGTCCTTTTATATCGTGATATGTGCCCTTTTGCGTTATGATATGCCTTCTTTTGTGATTTAAATGCAGGCATATCCTTTGTCGGGTATAATGAGGTTCAGAAAACTGATTATAGCATATGTCTGTAGGTGAGTCAACCTTTACTGTAAATGCAGAATGCTTTTGTCATCTAAAATCGGTAAAATGACTGTTTGAAGTCAACCAAAATCAGGAAGTACAGTGATAAGAATACACGAAAATATTTTTTGCAGAAACTCGTCACTCGTCACATTCCTTTCCAACTGCCTGATAATTAAGTGGTTAGAGTGTGATGAGTTGAAATCCCGACTCGTCATGGATAATCATGTGTGACGTTTTAAAATCGCAACTCGTCACACTTTAAATCATTGATTGTCAGTTTGTTATGCATGAATGTGACGAGTGACGAGTTTCTGCAAAAAAACTTTTTCCGGTTTGTCCGCAGCGGTTTGTGTTATGGGCAGCAATATGCCTTTATGCATTTTCTGCGTTGCTATATAAAAAGAAAGACACCGTTATTTTCAGATAACGGTGTCCATCTTTATGTCGTTTTCCTCATGAGGAATTTCTTTCTCTTTCTGAAAGTCGAAGCATACGCCTATCTTGTAGGCCTGTGGAATATTCTTCAGAAATCTGTCGTAATACCCCTTTCCGCGTCCCAGCCGGTTGTTGTCTGAGTCGAAGCTCATGCCGGGCACGACAGCCGTAGTAATCTTGGCGTAGTCGGTGAAGAGTTTTCCGTTGGGCTCCATTATGCCGTAGCTGCCCTCGGCCAGGTCTTCCTTGCTTTCATACACCCTTATTTCCATGTTCTCGCCGTCAATTACCTTTGGCAGCAGCACTGTCTTGCCTTGCCGGGCCAGCAGTTCCACTGTGTCGTGAGTGAACACTTCGTCAGGCAGCGAGTAATACATTAATATAGTGTCGGCATTGGCCACCTCGCTCATGCCGAGCAGCCTGTTCATGATCGGAAGCGACAATTCTTCCAGTTGCTTCCCGGTAAATTGCCGTTTCCTCTCGCGTATGAGTTTTCGCAGTTCCTTTTTTTCCATGGTTATGCTTTTAGATTCATCTTCATGTCAACGTATGGCACTGTCGTTCCCGTCATGGCCGTCTTGCCGTCCTTTTTCTTGTCTTTTGGCTCCGGCTTTTTGGGGAATGCCGCATTGTTCTTAAACACATTCAGCGCAGCCTTTATCACGTTGTCGTCAAGATTGAGATATTCAATCCAGTCTTCCTCGTCCATGATGTTGTATATAATCCGGCTGTTGATGTATCTTTCGAGCAGGTTGTGCGATTTCTTTATCATCAGGTTGCGGCGCTGCAGTCCGTGCTTGTCGGCATAGGTGGCAAACTTGTCTACGGTGTTCTGCTTTACAAGATAGTCGGCAAGCTCCATCATTTCGGTGAAGTTGTTGAGCTTAAGGCGGTTGTCGTCTGTATAGACGAATGCAAACTGCAGTATTAGTCCGCTCATGCTTGCCTCCTTGAAGTATGAAGTTATGCCTAAGGTGTCTTCCGGTACGAAGATGTCAGGCGTTATGCCTCCTCCGCCGTACACTGTGCGGCCAATGCTTGTGTGATAAGCCGGTCCGGTGTGCTTGATGCTGTCCTGTGAGAAGAACTCACCATGCTGATATCTTACCAGCAGGTCTTCCTCGTAGTCTTTGTCGTCGCCCATCACGTATGGCTTCTGTATGCATCGTCCTGACGGTGTGTAATAGCGTGCCACGGTCAAGCGTATCATTGAGCCGTCGGGGAAACCGATCTGCTGCTGTACGAGACCCTTGCCGAACGAGCGGCGGCCTATGATTGTTGCCCTGTCGTTGTCCTGCATGGCTCCGGCAAAAATCTCTGAAGCCGATGCCGATGTCTCGTTTATCAGCACTACCAGCGGAATGTTCTGATAGCTTCCGCGCCCGTCGCTCTTGTAGTCTTGTCTTGGCGACTTGCGGCCTTCTGTATATACGATGAGGCGGTTCTTGGGCAGGAACTCGTTGGCCATCTGAACGGCCGACTTCAGGTATCCGCCTGTGTTGTCGCGCAGGTCGATTATCAGGTTGCTGAAGCCTTCCTGAGAGAGCTGTGCCAGGGCGATGAGAAGTTCGGGATAAGTGTTCTCGCCGAAGTTCTTTATCTTGATGTAGCCCGTGTTGTCGTCGAGCATGTATGTTGCGCTGACGCTCTTCTGCGGAATGTCGCCTCGGGTTATAGTGTAATATTTTATGCTCTTTTGTCCGTAGCGCTGCACGCCTATTTTCACCTTGGTGTCTTTAGGTCCTTTGAGGCGTCGCATAGCTTCTTCGTTAGTTACGACCTTGCCCACGAAAGGCTTTCCGTCTACGCTCACAATCTTGTCGCCGGCAAGGATGCCTGCCTGTTCAGCCGGGCCGTTCTTTATTACGCCCTGCACGTGTATGGTGTCGTTTCTTATGACAAACTCAATGCCCACGCCCGAGAACGAGCCTTTCAGGTCGTCGGTGGCCTGCTGCACGTCCTTCGCACTGATGTAGACAGAGTGGGGGTCGAGGTCAGACAGAATCTGAGGTATGGCCTTGTCGACTAGCGAGTCGATGTTAACCGCGTCAACATACTGGTCGTCTATGATGTGCAGCAGATTGTTCAGGCGGTTGCTGCCCGAGTTTATTATGTTCAGGCGGTTGCCTGAAAAGTGGTTAGCGTAGAATGTACCTATTATGATGCCGATAATCACACAAAGAGCCATCAGCAACGGCATCATGCGGTTTGATTTATTCGGATTCATGTTCGTCTGGATTTAGATATATAACTTCAATGTCAGCTCTTTTAAGAAGATTTATGCCGTCTTCAAGTCTGTATCTTTCGCCATATACTACACGCTTAATGCCGGCCTGAATTATCAGTTTTGAGCATTCTATGCATGGAGCAGCTGTTACGTATAGCGTTGATCCGTCGCTGTTGTTGGAGCTTCGCGCCAGTTTTGTTATGGCGTTTGCTTCGGCGTGCAGCACGTAGGGCTTTGTAACGTTGTTGTCGTCTTCGCAGACATTCTCAAAGCCGCTCGGCGTGCCGTTATAGCCGTCGCTGATAATCATTTTGTCCTTAACCACCAGGGCTCCTACCTTGCGGCGCTGGCAGTAGCTGTTTTCTGCCCAGATGCGTGCCATGCGCAGGTATCTCAGGTCAAGCAGACGCTGTTTTTCTTCTTTGTTCATTGTGTTTATATGTGAAGAATAGGTTATTTCTCTTACTTTTTCTTGTTCGAAGGCTTTTTTATGCCGTTGCGCTTCAGCAGGGCGTCTATTGTGGGTTCGCTGCCCTTAAAGCGCTTGTAGAGAGTCATCGGGTGTTCGGTGCCGCCCTTTGAAAGGATGTTGTCGCGGAAGCTTTGCGCTGTCTCCTGATTGAATATTCCGTGCTTCTTGAACACGCTGAAGGCGTCTGCGTCGAGCACTTCGGCCCATTTGTAGCTGTAGTAGCCGGCAGCGTATCCGCCAGCCATGATGTGGCTGAACTGCACAGTCATGCAGGTGTCGGGCAGCTGTTCGGTAACCATGGCTTTCTTCCATGCTTTCTTTTCAAACGGTATGATGTCTTCGTCGAACGTCTCTTTCTTTGTATAGTAGGCCATGTCGAGAAGTCCGAAACTTACCTGGCGCAGACATGCGTATGCTGCCATGAAGTTGCGGCTCTTCACAATGCGGTCGATCAGCTCGTCGGGCAGGGGCTCGCCTGTCTGATAGTGGAAGGCGAACGTGCGCAGAAATTCTTTCTCAACAGAGAAGTTTTCCATAAACTGTGACGGCAACTCTACGAAGTCCCACCATACATTGGTGCCTGAAAGGCTCTCGAATCTTGTGTTGGCAAACATGCCGTGAAGCGAGTGCCCGAACTCATGCAGGAATGTTTCAACTTCGCCCAGTGTCAGCAGTGCCGGCTTTTCGTCGGTAGGCTTCGTCAGGTTCATCACCACGCTTACATGAGGCCTTACATTTTCGCCCTTGCGGTCGATCCATTGTCCCTGATATTCTGTCATCCATGCTCCGCCCTGTTTGCCCTTGCGCGGATGGAAGTCGGCATAGAATACGGCAAGATAAGAGCCGTCTTTGTCGAACACCTCGTAGGCTTTAACGTCGGGATGGTAAACCTGTATGTCCTTGTTCTCCTTGAATGTTATGCCGTAGAGCCTGTTGGCAAGGCCGAACACGCCTTGAATGACCTTTGACAGTTCGAAATACGGGCGAAGCATCTCTGAGTCTATGTTGAACTTCTTTAGCTGCAGCTTGTGAGAATAATAGCTGAAGTCCCACGGCATCACCTTGAAGTCTTTGCCTTCAGTCTTCTTTGCCAGTTTCTCGATGTCGCTCACTTCCTTTACGGCAGTAGGCTTGTAAGCGTCTATGAGGTCGTCGAGCAGCTTATACACGTTGCGCGCGTTTCCTGCCATGCGGTTTTTAAGCACGTATTCGGCGTATGTCTTGAAGCCGAGCAGCTGTGCTATCTCGCGTCTCAGATTAACCAGACGCTTGCATATTTCAAGATTGTTTTCTGTATTCTCGTGTGTACACACCGTGTTGCGTGCCATATACATCTGCTTGCGCAGTTCGCGGCATGTAGAATATGTCATGAACGGACTGTAGCTTGGAAAGTCGAGCGTAAACACCCAGCCTTCAAGATTGCGCTCCTTTGCAGCAACGGCAGCAGCCTCGCGTGCCGTGTCGGGCAGTCCGTCGAGCTGTTGTTCGTCAGTTATGTGCAGCGTATATGCCTTGTTCTCTTTGAGCAGATTCTGAGAGAACTGCAGCGACAGCATGCTTGCCTCCTCTGTAAGCTTGCGAAGCTTCTCCTTGCCCTCGTCGTCGAGCAGTGCTCCGCTGCGTACAAATCCGTCGTAGCAGTTGTCGAGCAGTCTCTTTTCTTCAGGCGTGAGCTTGCGGTGGTGCATGTGCACGGCCTTTATGCGCTCAAACAGGCGCTTGTTGAGCCTTACGTCGTTGGCATGCTTTGTCAGTATGGGCTGCAGCTTCTGCGCCAGCGCGTCCATCTCGTCGTTGGTCTCAGCACTGAGAAGATTGAAAAACACGGTTGACACGCGCGACAGCAAGTCGTAATATCCGTCCTTGTCTTCGTCCACGTTGATTATCGTGTTGTCAAAAGTAGGCTTGTCAGGATTGTTTATAGTCTTCTCAATCTGTTCGTCGTCACGGCGTATGCCCTCCATGAAGGCCTCCTCAAAGTCTTCAAGGCGTATTTTCTCGAATGGCACGGTGTCGTGCGGCGTGTTATATTGTTCAAAAAAAGGATTTTTGCGTTGCTCTTCTATTCTCTCTTCATTCATACTCACGTTTCCCTAATTTTTGTTTACAAAGGTAGTAATTTTCTTTCTTCTGAATAATAATACGGAAGAAAAATTTAGCTAATATTTGTTATATGTCGGCTTTTGTCTGCCGCTTGTATATCAAATTGGCTGATAAGCTTCCTACATGAGCATTCTTTCGAAAGCATGAACGCAGAATTCACCCCTTCTGAGCGATATTATCCCTTCGTCGTTCATGGCTTTCAGAGCTTTCGACACGTTGAGGCGGCTCTCGCTGACCTCTTCAGCGAGCCGCTCCATCTTTATGTTTACAATCTTCTCTCCGGCAGGTCTCAGGCTTCTCTCTTCGATGAATCGGGCTATCTTGTGCCTTATGCCTTTCGGACGTAGTTTCCACATCTGTCTGTCTGAGCGTTGCGACAGTGTGCAGATGATGTTAAGCAGGTTTAGTCTGAATATTTCGTAATTGTCAGACATGAGCATCACTTCTTTCTTTCCCAGGCATATCAGGTCGCAGTTTGTCTTTGCCGCAAACGTTCTTGTATAGCGCTGCATCAGTCCGAAAATCCTTTCGGGCTGAAGTATGTTGGGGGCTGCGAGTGTTTCGGTTATCGAGTAGCTCTTGTCGTCCGAATGGCATGTGGTTGTTATCTGACCTTTAACCAGAAAATAGAGTTTGTTGCAGGTTTCGCCTTCATGCACAATTACTTTTCCTCTTGCGAACGACAGTTGCCTGAATTTCGTTTCCGAGAGTATCTGCTCCAGGTCGTTCCGGCTCATACCCTGAAAGAGCGGAAGTTCAAGCAGGTGTTCTTGTAGCTCCGTGTGCATGTGTATGCGCTGTTGTTATTCTGCAATCTTGTTTTTTAGCGACGGCGAATACCATACGGCGTTTTTGACGTTTTTGTCTGAATAGATAAAATATACCATCAGTTCGGGATGCCTGTCAAGAATGGCTTTTGCCTTTTCAAGTCCCATCACCATGAAGGCTGTGGCATAGGCGTCGGCCGTGGCGCAGTTGTCGGCCAAAACAGTTGCCGACAATATGTTGTGCTGTACAGGATAGCCTGTTATTGGGTCGATTGTATGGGCATATTTCTTGCCGTCTTTGTAGTAGAAGTTGCGGTAGTTTCCGCTTGTAGCCATTGCTTTGTTGGTTACGTTCAGTATGGTCTGTATTTCCTGATTTGTGTTTAGCGAGTCGTCAACGGGCTTTGTGACGCCTATTTTCCAGGGCAGTCTTTTCTCGTTGATGCCGCGTGTAACAATCTCTCCGCCTATTTCTACCATAAAGTTTTCTATGCCTTTGCTCCTCAGCAGTCGGGCCACGGCGTCGCTTCCGTAGCCTTTGGCAATGGCGCTGCAGTCGAGCATTATGCGCTTGTCGTTCTTTACTATTTGTTTCCCGTCAAGCCTTACTTTCTTGTAGCCTATAATCTGTTTCAGGCTGTCTATTGCCGCTGGCGTGGGCTTAGTGTCGTTTTTGAATCCGAAGCCCCATGCGTTTACCAGTGGAGCCACTGTTATGTCGAAGGCTCCGCCTGTTTCTTCAGATATTTTTTGTGCAAGGTTAAACACGTCTGTGAACATGCTGTTCACCTCAACCTTCTCGTTGCGGTTTACTTTTGATATTATTGAACTTTTGTTGAACGGAGACAGCGATGCGTCAACCTTCTGCAGCTCTGCCTCAATTTCTTTCTGCAGGTTCTTGTCGCTTTGGTATGTGATGTTGTACACCGTACCGAATATGAATCCTGTGTTGTGCTGATAAGGCATTGTGCGCTGCTGCCGCACAATGATTATTGTCCCTATGATTAGAAATATGAGAAAAGCCAGCTGCAGGGCCAGTTTCTTCTTGCTTTTTTCTCTGTTCATCGCTGTTTTTGTTTTAGTCTATTGTCTTTCAGAAGTTTATATGTCTATCGACACGTTGAATGTGCCTCCGATGTTAGATCCTCCGGTCTTTCCGAATCCGGGCACATACCATGAGTTGCCCAGTTCGCCGTCATCGTAGGCTATTCTGCTCTTGTATCTTACGCTCCATCCAAGATGCAGAGGTCCCCATATCTTTGCGTCTACTCCTATTACTGCTTCAATCCAGTGGTAATTGCATTTCACGCCTTTCGCTGAATATACGGCAGTGCTTCCCCATACGGGGTCGGTGATATCTGGATGCGACAGGTCGTATTTAAACGAAGTGAAAGCGTATCTCGCGCCGGCATAAAGCCTGTATATGTCGTGCTTGTTCTTTAGCAGGTTGAAGTCGATACCGATTTTTGCGTATGGTGCGCTTGTCTTGTATGATATTTTGGTGACGTCGTTGTCGTGGTCTGCCTTGCCGAGGCCAAGCTCAAACACAGGGAAGTATTTGTCGCGCAGGTTTATTCGTAGCGCGGCTTCATACTGTCCGTAGTCGCCAAGAAACATCTGTGCCGGTCCGACCAGGTCTACTGATACGGCAAAGCCCCTTAACAGGGGCACGCTGTCTTTCTTCTCCACGTTCTTTTCCTGCGCGTTGGCCGTTGAGGCCAGTAGGAGCATCAGGCTAATTGCTATGCTTGAAATATATGAAAAAATGTTTCTTCGATGTGTCATAGTTCACGTCCTGATTGTTTATTGTTATCGAGTCGATGGCGTTGTGCGTGCAGCTTACGGATGTTATCTTGTGGAAGAATGCCGGTGCGCAGTCAACCGACTCGAAGTGGGGCTTGTTCTCTTTCTCTACGGTCACTGTGTCAAGTTTTGTAGTCTTGTGTAAAGTGTCCTTCGTCTCTATGAAAAACACGTCCTGGTTCTGCGCATAGCTTATCGGCAGCGAGAATTCGGTGGTCTTTACGCTGCGGTTTATCAGCACAGAGTCGTTGCCGTCAACACGGTTTGTGAATATCGTGAGCGTGTCTGCCAGTGTGTCAACCTTGCCGTCGGGCGTCATCAGCTGATATTGTGTGTAGACAAGACTGTTGAGCGGGCAGTCGATAGACGAACACGCTGCCGTGGTTATCAGCAGCGTTATGAAGTATAGCGGCAGTGCGGCCAGTGAGGGACGCAATAGTCTGCGTGCCTTGCGGCTTGCCTTTGTCGTGACCGACTTTATCGTTTTTATCTTAATTCCTGTCATGGCATGCTTGTTCTTGTAGCAGCTTTATGTGGCGTTGTTGTTTTCTATGTGTTATTTTCTGTTTTCGCCACATCTTATTTCTTCAGATATCTGATAGTCGTTTCTGTCTGAAGAGTTGCGGCTGATGAGGTCGCCGAGGAATCCGGCAAGAAACAGTTGTGTGCCTATAATCATCATTGTCAGCGATATATAGAAGTAAGGCGTATCGGTTACGAGGCGCATCTGCTGACCGTTTGACACTGCCACCAGCTTGTCTATGCCGATAATGGCTGCTGCAATGAAGCCTATGAAGAACATTATTGTGCCGAGGAAGCCGAACACGTGCATCGGCTTGCGTCCGAAGCTGCTCAGGAACCACAATGTTATAAGGTCGAGATAGCCGTTGAAGAAGCGGTTGAGGCCGAATTTCGACTTGCCGTATTTGCGCGACTGGTGATGAACCACTTTTTCGCCAATCCTGTCGAATCCGGCATTCTTTGCCAGATACGGGATATAGCGGTGCATCTCGCCGTACACCTCGATGTTCTTTACCACGTCCTTGCGGTATGCTTTAAGGCCGCAGTTGAAGTCGTGCAGGTTCTTTATACCGCTTATTTTGCGTGCCGTTGCGTTAAACAGCTTTGTGGGAATTGTCTTCGACAGCGGGTCGTAGCGTTTCTGCTTATATCCCGAAACGAGGTCGTAGCCGTCTTCGGTTATCATTCTGTAAAGTTCCGGTATCTCGTCGGGAGAGTCCTGCAGGTCGGCATCCATTGTTATCACCACGTCGCCTTGTGCCTCCTTGAATCCGCAGAACAGGGCAGGACTTTTTCCGTAGTTGCGGCGGAACTTTATGCCCTTTACGCATTCGTGCTCCTCGCTCAGCCGGCTTATCACCTTCCATGAACCGTCGGTAGAGCCGTCGTTGATGAATATTACTTCATAAGAGAAATTGTTTTCCTTCATCACACGCTCAATCCATGCGTAGAGTTCGGGCAGTGATTCTTCCTCGTTGTATAATGGTATTACGACTGATATGTCCATCTTATCTGTGTTTTAGAATTTACGTTTATATTTTGATTTCAGCAGCGCAGCTATCGGCCAGCTTATCACAATTCCCAGAAACAGGTTGGTTGTAAGAAACTGCAGCGCTATGTCGATAGGGCGGAGCGTTGCTATTGTGTCCATTGTCATCTTCATTTCATCGGCCTTTATCCCGTAAAGCGTCATGAGCGACTTAAACTCAGGGCTTGATGTCATGGCCGTGTACTGGGCGAACATGAAACCGTGGTCGATAAACTGAAAATAGATATATTGTGCAGCAGCCATCAGCAGCGATGCGTAAAAGTATGTCAGCAGGCTGTAGCCGTATGCTTTCCAGTAAGATATCACTCCGTCAAGAATATTGTCGCGGAAGTTCTTTAGGCGTATTGCCGATACTACAATGGCTGATATGCCAAGAACCATCGATGCCATGTTCAGCACGGGCTCATAAAACTGTCCGATGAAGCAGGCAAAGCTCAATATCCACATTCCGCCCATTATGGCGCCGTCGATGCGCGCGTAAGCTTTTATTTGTTCGTATTCCTCGCGTGTAGTCATTATTGGGGATTAATTGATTTTTTTCGTTTGTCTGTCTGAAGCGTGGTGTCTTATGGGGTGTTGCATCAGCTTTGACACCCGGCGCCATACGCCTCACGAGAACATAATCGGGTGCAAAATTACTTATTTTTCACCATATAATTATTAGCTGTATGAGTTTTTTTGTTTTTTTATGTGAAAGATGTGCCGTCGGCGTGCGTTATGCCTTCGGCCTCGTGCCGCCTTTATATATGGCCATTGTGCATGTCGCCTGTGCCGATTCCGCATGCTGCAAGATATCGCTGATTTCAAAAAATAAGTTAAAATACCGCGAAAGACGATGCAAAAATGCTTTGTTGTTAAACTTTATTATTACCTTTGCAGCCGCAAAGACGGGTAAGTCTTGTACGGCCAGCTCCCTTCGAATCCTCCAGGACGGGAACGTAGCAAAGGTAGTTGGTTGTAGCGGCGCGATACAAGTAGCTTGCCCACCCGCCTCTTTAGCTCAGTTGGCCAGAGCACGTGATTTGTAATCTCGGGGTCGTTGGTTCGAATCCGACAAGAGGCTCGATAATGTTTACACGTTTACAGACAAATGCCTTTAGTGGCGTTTGTCTTTTTTATGTTTGGCCTTATGCCGTGTGGCCTTGGCGTCTGCCACCACTTCCTGCACGAACGGGAACGAATGCTTCTCCGACAAGCCCATATCCACTGAACCGGTAAGCCTCATGCTGACATTGGTGTCTCCACACTTGGCCATAAGTTACTCAAGAACGCCTATAACCAAGTCCCATGCATTGGCATCATACCCGACGCAACTTGATGGCATATACAATGATGACAATAAATGAGGTAATCAGAATTAAAAGGGCTATTAAATAGTTAAAACTGCCACCGCAATAAACTTCATAAGTCACAAAAGCAAGAAACATCATGATCAACAATTTCAACCACGCTACCAGTTTTGCTATCAAACTGTAGCCTTTTTGCCTATCTTTAAATTTCTGTGGCAAGTTGCAATAATGTGGATGCTTCTCGAAAAATGTCATAAAAAAATAAATTAAAACACTTATAAGCGGTAGTATCAAAGTGTAAAAAGGGCTTCCATATTCATCTGCAACTCCGTGTATGTTCCAGTGCGTAGGCACGTATTGCCGTGTCATTATGACCACAACACAAAGTCCAATTTGCACAACAACCAACAAGATCGTTAGCAAATTTGTATTATTTTTCAATTTCGGCATTTTGTAAATTTATCAAAATAGCATTACGTAAAACATCTTCATCATATTTTGAGCATTCCTCAGGAAAATTATTTCTAATATATTGCATAAGTGAATTTACTGTTTCATTTGTAAATTCATCAGCAACAATATAAGCCATTTCTTTATTTTGTGATTTGATATTCCATACCTCTATTGTATTAGAGGTCATAAGATTTTCCACAAGTGCTCCATTTTTTCTCCTCTTATTTCCGCTTGTTGTCGCTGCGACTTTCCATGCTAAAGCCGTTACGGCTCCAACAGCATTAGCTACTCCAAAATGTTCTACAACAACAGCCCAAACTACTGCTACGGCACCTACTATTACTGCTACGGCAAAAGCGACCGCACAGGCTTGTGTTTCAAAATTTTTTACAAATATGCAACTTCTTTTCCAAATATAATATTAGAAAATGTAAAATAATGTTATTTGCCTCGTAATTTGTATGATTCATTCAGTATTTTGTCTATTTCACTTGAAATTAATTCAAACTATCAGTATTCATCGAAGTACACAATGAAAACTTTAACATAATCAATGTAAATCCAACTAAACAACTATTAAGTTGTGGTTATCATAAAAGATACCCAACTTCATATTATTTTGTCAAGCAAATATAGGCTGCCGCTTCCGCATGTTGTTTGTAAAGCCATGACGCAGATTTTGTATCTTTATGATAGTTGGTCTGTGTCATTGTTTTTGGATAAAATAGAAAATCAGAATCACTAAAATCCGCTTTACAGATAAAGAATGTTTACGTTATGAAGCAAAAGTTATGCTTTCATGCTGTAAAAGCAATGCTTTTGCATGGTCGTTTCAGGCATATTGCAGCTAAAAATAAGGTTGTTTTGCTGTCAAAAACAGTGGTTTCAGCTTGTTTTTACGCTGAAATAACTGCACAAAATCTGTGCGGCGTGCGTAACAGCTTGTGATATAACCGCTTACGTTTGCACACGATTTCGCGCTGTTTTCACGGCCGGATGATTTTTATTTCAGAATATCGCGGCTACAGGACGTTATCTGAAATCAGAAAGAAAGCATTTTGCGTAATACGTTTTCAGTATGCCGACAGCCGTTGCGCCCTTTGCCGTCCGGCTTTATTTCATGTCTGTCAATATATTGCTGCGGGGCCGATGGCCGTAATTTACCATGCCGTATGTTTGTGAAGTATGCTTATTTTCAGTATCTTTGCATCTGGAATATGAAAATGAACAGAAACCATATCTTGCAGCTTGTTACCGAAGGCGAGCATGTGCATCAGGACTTTAAGTTTGCCATAACAGACGCATGCAAGATAGCACGCAGTCTTTCTGCCTTTTCAAACACCGAGGGAGGGCGGCTGCTTGTGGGCGTTAAGGATAACGGCAAGATCGCCGGCATACGTTCGGCCGAGGAGATATACATGGTAGAAGTTGCCGCAACGCGATACTGCAGGCCGTCGGTTACTCTCGACAGTCAGATATATAAGGTCGACGGCAAGGATGTGCTTGAAGTCAGCGTTGCCGAAAGTCAGCATAAGCCCGTATACGCCGTTGACGAGGACAAGAAACCTAAGGCATACATTCGCATTAAGGACGAAACGATACTTGCCAGTCCGGTGCATCTCGATATTTGGTGGCATGACCATAAGGATGTGATGATAAGATGTAACGAACGGGAGCAGTGCATCTTGCGCCTTTTGGAGAAGTATGGCGAGATTACGCTTAACCGGTGTGTCAGACTGTCGCATATTCCCCGCCGTCAGGTAATCAGCCTTTTGGCCGATTTTATCCGTTTCGACCTGGTGGAGACTGTTTTCAGAGAGCATATATTTTATTTTAAACTTAAACAAAACCAATAAGCGTCATGGAACTATTCACACAGATAATCAACGAGACCAACGACATTCTCTGGACTTACATACTTGTAGTAATGCTGCTGGGCTGTGCCGTATGGTTCAGCATCAAGACTAAGTTTGTGCAGTTTCGCATGATAGGAGAGATGATACGCCTTCTGGGCGACTCAACGGCAAAGATAAACGGACACGAGAAGCACATCTCTTCTTTTCAGGCTTTCACCGTGTCGCTGGCAAGCCGCGTCGGCACAGGCAACCTTGCCGGAGTGGCAACGGCCATCACCGTGGGCGGTCCGGGCGCAGTGTTCTGGATGTGGATTATAGCTTTGCTTGGTTCGAGCAGCGCATTTGTAGAGTCGTCATTGGCGCAGTTGTTCAAGATAAAGGGCAAACACTCGTATATAGGCGGACCGGCTTACTATATGGAGAAAGGACTTAAAAAGCGATGGATGGGCATCCTTTTTGCGGTGCTTATCACCATAACGTTCGGCTTTGCGTTCAATTCGGTGCAGAGCAACACCATGAGCGCTGCTCTGCAGAGCGCGTTTGCCGTCGACCCTGTGCTGTCGGGCGCCGTAATATCGGTGCTTACGCTGTTTATCATCTTCGGAGGCATCCACCGCATAGCGGCGTTCAGCAGCGTCATAGTGCCCATAATGGCCGTTGGCTACATCCTGCTGGCGCTGTTTGTCGTGCTGACCAACATTAGCCGCATACCCGATGTCGTATCTCTCATTGTAGGCAACGCCTTCGGCTGGCATCAGGCTTTGGGCGGCGGAATGGGCGCGGCACTTATGCAGGGCATAAAGCGCGGACTGTTCAGCAACGAGGCGGGCATGGGCTCGGCTCCCAACGCTGCCGCCACAGCCCACGTAACCCATCCCGCCAAGCAGGGCTTCATACAGGCGTTGGGCGTGTTCACCGACACATTGCTTATCTGTTCGTGCACGGCTTTCATCATTCTGTTCAGCAAAGACAGCGTAGACAGCAGTCTCGACGGCATACAACTCACTCAGGCTGCGCTCACCAACGAGGTTGGCAGCATAGGCACTATCTATGTTGCCATAGCCACTTTGTTCTTCGCCTACAGCAGCATTCTCGGCAACTATTATTACGGCGAGGCCAACATACGTTTCTTCACGTCGCGCCAGTGGCCCGTGTTTGTCTATCGTCTTCTGGTTGTCGGCATGGTCATGTTCGGCTCTTTGGCAAGTCTTAATCTTGTGTGGAGCCTTGCCGACGTAACTATGGCCCTGATGGCTCTCTGCAATCTCGTGGCAATATTGCTTTTGGGCAAATATGCTTTCAGGCTGCTCGACGACTATCTTGATCAGAAGAGAAGGGGCATAAAGAGTCCTGTCTTCCGTAAGGAAAGCATGAAGGACATCGAGCAGGACCTTGAATGCTGGTAAGCTGAAAAGCATTAATATTGCATTTCTGTGGCTGAAAAATGCCGCTTTGCAGGCGTCTGCAGCACAAAATGGCATAAATTATGCGCTTTTGAATGAAATAAATTTATCAAAGATTTGCAGAATTAAAAAACAGACATTACCTTTGCAGCCGCAAACACGGGGATAGCTCAGTTGGTAGAGCATCGGTCTCCAAAACCGAGTGTCGGGAGTTCGAGCCTCTCTTCCCGTGCAACAACATAAAGCCGCAGCCAATAAGGTTGCGGCTTTTGTTTTCTTGATGGTTGTTATTGCGCCATGCCAGGTTTGGATTAAACCGGCAAAATCGTTATATTTGCATCGCCATAAACATTATCTCTGAAGATATGAACATAGAACAGTTTCGCGATTTTTGCCTTACAGTGAAGGGTGTTGAAGAATGTTTCCCTTTCGGCAGCGACGTGCTTGTGTATAAAATTATGGGCAAGATGTTCACATATTGCGGTCTGGAGCCCAAAGACGGCTGCTTTATCGCCAACATGAAGTGCAGCACGGAGCGGTCGGCTGAACTCATGGAGCGATATGACGGCATATTCTTCGGTCGCCACTCTGACAGAAAATATTGGATAACGGTGGCTCTTGATAGCGATGTGCCCGACAGTCTTATATGTGAACTTATACTTCATTCGGTTGAAGAGGTGGTGAAGAAGATGCCTAAAAAGATGCAGCGCGAATATGAGTCACTGACAGAATAATGGCTTTATTGGGCACTTGTGGCGTGAGTGTGCGGTGGACGGTGCTTATCGTCTGACTCTCGCCGGATAAATTATTTTATGTCGAATTTAATAAAATATCAAATATGCAGATTCTTATTGGATGCGCGAAGGATATGCGCGGATGCGATGACGGCAATTATGGCATTATGACCGAGCCGCGTTTTGCCGGCGAGGCTATGCACAACGCATTGCAGATGGCGGGATATGATGAGGCCGAACTGGCTGACATGCTTCACTGCAATGCCGACATTGCGCGGCAGAACCGGCTGAGGTATATGCACTTTGCGGGCGAAGGACCGAGGCTTCAGGCTGTTTTGGCATATACGGGCGTGGTTTATAAATATCTTGATGCGCCGGGCTTTACGCCCGAAGTTCAGACTTATGCACAGGAGCATCTGTGGATAACTTCGTTCTTGTATGGCCTTTTGCGTCCCGCCGACATGATAAAGCCTTACAGACTTGAAGGCAACGTGGTGCTGCCGGATAATGGTGTGAGTATGTTCGACTATTGGAAACCGCTGCTCACCGATGTGCTTATCGATTCGGTTAAGGCTTCCGGCGGACTGCTTGTCGACCTTGCGAGCAGCGAGATGAGGCGACTGTTCAACTGGCGCAAGGTGGCGCGCGAGGTTGATGTTGTTCGCCCGGAGTTCTATGTCAGCAAGGGCGGACGGCTTAAGACTATTGTCATTTACGCCAAGATGTGCCGCGGAGCCATGACGCGCTATCTGCTTCAAAACCGCATTGACAATGCCGACAAGCTGAAGTCGTTCGATTTTGAGGGCTTCTCTTACAGCGAGGTCGACAGCAAACCCGGTTGTCCGGTGTTTGTCGCAAATCTATAAAGCGGCTGAAGGCATAGGTATAACGCCTTAATAAACCACGATGCGGCTTGTTGACCCATTGTGGTTGTGCTTTTTTGTAGTTGAGTATCCGTGCCGGAATTGTGATATTGTTTATCTCTGTTTTTATATTTTCGGTAAGCGATAATAAACAAAAATGACTGCTGGGCAATGTTATAATTTGCTCAGCAGTCATTTTTATATTGTGAAGATTATTTTCGGTCTGTTTATTCAAGGTCAACCACCGTTATTCCGGCACCGCCAAACTGCACGTGTTCATCGCGGTAAGAAACAACGTTTGGCACGGTCGACAGATACTGACGGATAAGCTGGCGCAGTATACCCGAGCCTGTGCCGTGCAGAATGCGCACGCGGCTCATGCCCACAAGTATGGCATCGTCGATAAAATATGTAACGGCGTTTATGGCTTCGTCGCCCCTCATTCCGCGCACGTCTATGTCCTGCTTGAAGTTCAGCTTGCGGTTGTCTATCGTCTCGCGTGTCTGTCGTCCCACTGATGCGTAGGTCTTTGGCTCCTCCTTCTTGGGCATTTCGGCACGCTCCAGGCGGTCGGCGCGCATCTTGGTGCGCATGTCGCCGAATATCACTGTTGCCATCTTGCCGTCGGTGCTTTCTATCCGTCCCACAGATGTAAGGCCCTTTATGCGCACTGTCTCGCCGGCTTCCAGCGGTGCGTCTTTCTCTTTCTTCTTCAGCGTGGCCTCTTTCAGTGCGGCAGCCGCGTCTCTGTTCTTCTCGGCCTTCTCTTTCTTGCGCTTCTCCTTTCTCTCCTTGCGCTCCTGTATCTGTTTAATCTTTCGGGCTATCATCTCGTCGTTGGCAGTAGTGTCAACCTCGTTGATTTCCTGCTTAAACGCATTCAGTTCTTCCCTTATGCGCTTAGTCTCCGCCTTTTCGGCCTGACTCTCTCGTATCTCCCTTATGGCGTTCTCAATCTTCTTGTTGCTCTCGCGCAGCAGTTCTTCGGCCTGTTCCTTCGCCTTGCGTATCACGTCCTTTCGGCTCTGCTCCAGTTCCTTCACCTCGCTTTCATATTTAGCAATGGTCTGCTCCATTGTCTTTTCGCGCTGATGAATGTTCTGTCGCTTGTTTTCCCAGTAGCGTTTGTCGCGCACAATGTCCTGCAGATACTTGTCGCTCTGTATATAGTCGCTTCCAACTATGTCGCTCGCGTCTTTTATCACCTCTTCGGGCAGGCCTATCTTGCGCGCTATCTCTATGGCAAACGAGCTTCCGGGGTTGCCTATCGAGAGTTGGAACAGCGCCTTCATCTGCTGGCGGTCGTATAGCATGGCTCCGTTTACCACTCCTTCGTGGTCTTCGGCAAAGTGCTTCAGGTTCTGATAGTGGGTGGTTATTATGCCGTAGGCCTGTTTGTTGCAGAACTGCTTCAGCACGGCTTCGGCTATTGCACCGCCAATCTGCGGCTCCGTGCCCGTACCGAATTCGTCGATGAGCAGCAGCGTGCTGTTGTTGGCAAACTTCATCATGTATTTCATGTTCATGAGGTGGCTCGAGTATGTACTCAGGTCGTTCTCTATGCTCTGCTCGTCGCCTATGTCGATAAGTATGTTCTTGAATATTCCTGTGTGCGAGCGGTCGCCTACGGGGATGGACAGTCCGCACTGAAGCATGTATTGCAGCAGTCCGGCCGTCTTCAGGCAAACCGACTTTCCGCCGGCGTTAGGACCCGATATTATCAGTATGCGCTTGTCTTTGGTCAGCATTATGTCGAGCGGCACAACCTTCTTGTCCTGCTTTTCTAACGACAGCTGCAGCAGCGGATGGCGGGCCTGAATCCAGTCTATGTGGGGCTTCTTCCCGACTTCCGGCTCAATGCCTTTTATCAGCCGTGCCAGTTCGGCCTTGGCGCGTATCATGTCTATCGTAGCCAGAAACCTATACGACTCCAGTATGGGCTTTACGTGCGGACGTACAAGTTTTGAGAAATCTGTCAGTATGCGTATTATCTCGCGGCGCTCCTCGGCTTCAAGCTCTCTCACCTTGTTGTTGGCCTCAACCACCTCGGTAGGCTCAATAAACACGGTCTTGCCCGATGCCGACTCGTCGTGTACTATTCCTTTAATCTTGCGCTTCAGGCCTTGCGTTACAGGTATCACCAGTCGGCCGTCGCGTATGGCAGGCGTAACGTCCTTGTCAACCAGACCTTCGCTCTGTGCCGAGCGCAGTATGCTGTATAGCGTGCGCGATATGCTGCCTTCGGTGCGCGACAGCTCGCGCCTTATGTTCTGCAGCTCGACCGATGCGCTGTCTTTCACCTTTCCAAACTTGTCGAGTATCTGGTCGATGCGCTGTATCAGTTGCGGAAATGTTATAATGTCTGCCGTCAGGCGGTGAAGCGCGGGGTAGGGGTATGTCCTTTCTTCCTCGTCGTCGTTGCCGTCCGTGCGGTTAAGATAGTTGACGATGTTGCATATCGTCTCGAGCGAGCGCCTGAGGTCAAACAGTTCGCCCTCGTCGAGATGAGTGCCTTCAAGTCGCAGGCGTGCCACCGACTCGCGCACGTCGAAGAAATATTGCATCGGAAAGTCGTCGGCTTCTTCTTGCAGCCGTCTGAACTCTTTCACCTGTTGCAGCCATTCGTTTATCACTTCTGCGTCGCTCGAGAATGTCATGTTGTCTATTCTCTCCTTGCCGAGTGTACTGAGGCAGCGCTCGCGCAGAAGCGTGCGGATTTCATCGAATCCTATCTTAGTTTCAAACGTCTTTGGATAAATCATGCTGCAAAGGTAGTGCAACCCTGCTGAAATGCCAAATAAAATCATCACATCTTTATATCGTGCGCATGTATGGCGCATTGATTTTCGCCGTGTCGCAGCGTAAGAGTTGCCAAACTTCAGGCATTAAGCATGCCTGTTTTACGTTTTAAAATATGTCTTTTCGCAGCATGATATGTGCCCTTTTGTATCTTAAAAGGCATCCTTTTGCCTTCTGAAAGGTGCTCTTTTGCCGTATGAAATGTATCCTTTTGTATGTTGAAAGATGCTCTTTTGGCAGCACGCAGGTGTCTTTTTAATATTTCTTGGTTGTTGTCTTTTGTTTACAGTGCATATCCGTTCATATTGCCTTTTTCATGTTTTTCTGTATGTAAAGCATATAAATCCATTGCCGTTGACGCCTTTCCCTGATTTCGATAGATATGTTTTTTGCTTGTTCTTGCCGGAAGTCAACTTCTGGTAGTCCTTTTACTGATATTGGTTGACTCTAATACTAAAAAAGTTTTGTTAAAAACTCGTCACTCGTCACAATGCGGTTTAACTCGTTGAATGTCAGCTTTATAAGGCGTGACGAGTTGATTTCTCAACTCATCACATCCCGCCATTTCTGCCCTTTTTTGCCCGAAAATCTTCACGTTTCGGCTGGTTGTGATAAGTAGTGTGACGAGTTGAAAATGCAACTCGTCACACTGTAACGTTTTGATTGTCAGTGTGTTAAACCCTAATGTGACGAGTGACGAGTTTTTAACAAAAACTTTTTCTCGTTTCTCGTCGTGTCGCCATGTCCGGCATCAACGCATGCTTTTAAGCCATCCAAAAGCGTATGAAATCACCATGAAAACAAGAAAAACACACTTTTTTTGAAAAAAGTCGCCAAAAAATTTGGAGATTACATAAAAACCCCTTACCTTTGCACTCGCTTTTGAGACACAAAGCTTGTCAATCCGACAATGGAGAGATGGTAGAGTGGTCGATTACAACGGTCTTGAAAACCGTCGTGCTGAGAGGCACCGGGGGTTCGAATCCCTCTCTCTCCGCCACTTGCAAAGATGCGAATCACATTTGTGGTTCGCATCTTTTTGTTTTTATTAAACGAAAATTCTTGTATATTAACTACTAAATAATTCTAAGAATTGTCTTATAATGCGAATCATATCGTTCTTTATTAGTATCTTTGTGTCTTAAAGAAATGCAATTATTAAGAGATGGCAAAACCTTTCATAAAATGGGCTGGCGGTAAAAGCCAATTGCTCCAACAAATAGAGACATATTTACCTGCGGGATTTGATGATATGCAAGATATGACATACATTGAACCTTTTGTAGGAGGTGGCGCAATGCTATTTCATATGCTTAGTACTCATAAAAACATTTCACGTGCCATTATCAATGATATAAGTTCGAATTTGATTATTGCATACCGTACTATACAGACTCAGCCTGAGCCATTAATAGAGCGATTGTTTGAGATTCAAGAAGAATACAGAAAATTTGATAATGACCACAGACAAGAATATTTTTATAAAATGCGTGATTCGTTTAATGGGGAATATACAAATGATGTAGAGAATACGGCGATGTTCATTTTTTTGAATCGTACATGTTTCAACGGGTTGTATAGAGAAAATTCTAAAGGTAAATTCAATGTCCCTTTTGGTAGATATGCCAATCCGACTATATGTGATGCGGAAACTATACGTTCGGATAGCGAACTTCTACAACAGGTTGAAATTTTGCGTGGTGATTATACTCAAGTAGAAAATTATATTGATGGATCAAATACATTTATTTATTTTGATCCGCCTTATCGTCCATTAAATGCTACCTCTAGTTTTAACTCATACGTGAAAGAGCCTTTTAATGATGAAGAGCAACGCAGGTTGGAAAAATTTTTTGCTCAAATGTCTGATGAAGGATGTTTATTGATGTTGAGTAATAGTGATTGTAGCGCAAAAAATCCTGAGGATAGATTCTTTGAGGATTTGTATTCTAATTTTTTTATAGAACGTGTTTGGGCTAAGCGAGGTATTAATGCAAATGCAAGTAAACGTGGAAAATTAACAGAGTTGTTAATACATAATTATGAAATTGTTACCGGTAAAAATGCTGATATTTTAGTTCCGGCCAATAATATTGTTGAATCTATAGCTATATAAAATGATTGCACACACAAAACAAGACTTTGAGACGTTTATGTCTCAATTATTAGAAACTAATACCAATTTGGCATTTTACACTGATTTTAAAAAGTGTAGTGCTAATGTAAATTCTATAGCAATAAAACTTAATACATTAAATTACCTAATTGGTCAAACGGATATAGAACAGGCAATACGTGACCTTTGGGATAATGATCCAAACGTATTTTCTGTACTTGATATTTTGATAGCTGTAAGAACAAATGACAAGAAGATGGTTCTTAATAATGATGGTAAACCCCAATATATATCAAAATACTTTGAAACGGTTGATGGTGTTATTACTTTTATAAAGCAGACAGGATTAGAAGAAATATTTTCAAATAGGCAGATAAAAAATTTGGTAGATTATGTGTTCGGTGTTGAGGTCGGACTTGACACTAATGCCCGTAAAAATCGAAGTGGTCATGTGATGGAGGAACTTATTGCAAATAAGTTTACAAAGTCTGGTATAAAGTTCCGTCAGGAAGTATATTCAATAGAATTTCCCTCTATAGATCATGTGTTAGGCCAAGATAAAAAACGTTTTGATTTTGTTGTTGAAACAGAAACTAAAACATATCTTATTGAAGTAAACTTTTATAGCGGTGGCGGTTCTAAACTTAATGAAGTAGCAAGAGCATATTCAGAGTTGGCACCAAAGATAAATTCTGTTGATGGCTTTGAATTTGTCTGGATTACAGATGGAAAAGGTTGGCATTCGGCTAGCAATAAATTGGAAGAAGCTTTTTATGCTATTCCCAGTATTTACAACCTCACGACTATAAAAGATTTTATTGCTACTTTAAAGTAAATTAAGTATGGTGTGTGAAAAATATTCTACATATCGTAGAATAATGTATTTTTTACAAGTTGTTTGAGGAGTCAAAGGGTATAAATATTCTCATGCTGCATATGTCATTGGCTATTTAGATGATGTTAAAGACTATTATTAAAAAATAATTGTAAGTTATGAAAAAAGGTGGTACAGGTGGTGGCAATACTATTACAGGAATTATATATGAGGCAAAAGTAGATTTGGCTACATTCTTAGATAGCCAAGATGGATATCGAATAGAAGGGACTTTAGTCTTTTATAATGATGAGGTTGTTGCACATATATTTCAGAAACATGGACTATATGAATATTTAAGTGAACATGGTGTAGATTGGAAAAAATACTTATCCAAAAAGCTACTTCCCGATAATTGTATTTATGTTATTGTTAATAACACGGTTTTTATAATAGAGGTTAAGCACCAAGAGGTAAATGGTAGTGTTGATGAAAAATTGCAAACTTGTGATTTTAAAAAGAAACAATATTTAAAATTGTTTTCAGAATTAAATTACGAGGTTGAATTCGTTTATATATTAGACGATTGGTTTAAATCACCAAAATATAAAGATACATTAGACTACATTATAAGTGTTGGGTGTAAATATTATTTTAATTATATTCCATTAAATAAGTTAGGACTACCTGTTCCTCCTTTAAAATAGAATATTTATGAAGATATTTTCATATTATAAATCACCAAATCATGATTTTACTCTTCTTCATGGTGATACGTTAAAGTTGCTTCCTGAGTTTAACTTTAAGTTTGATATGATATTTGCAGATCCGCCTTATTTCCTTTCTAATGGAGGAATAAGCATGCAAAGCGGTAAGGTAGTTTGTGTGGATAAAGGGAATTGGGATAAAAGTAAATCACCTGAAGAAGTTATGGAGTTTAATCGTCAATGGATTTCTCTTTGCAGGGAGAAGCTTTCTGAAGATGGAACTATTTGGATTAGTGGAACATATCATAATATTTTTTCTGTGGCTACTTGTTTGACAGAGCTTGGATTTAAAATATTGAATGTCATAACATGGCAAAAGAGTAACCCACCGCGTAATATTTCATGCCGATATTTTACTTTTTCTACAGAATTTATTATTTGGGCAAGGAAACATCCTAAAGTTCCACATTATTTTAACTATAAACTTATGCGTCATATAAACGGTGATACGCAAATGACTGATGTATGGAAAATGCCGGCAATTGCACGTTGGGAAAAGTCTTGTGGCAAGCATCCTACTCAGAAACCTTTAGGTTTACTTTCTCGTATAATACTCGCAAGTACGAAACCCGGTGCTTGGATTCTTGATCCTTTTGCTGGTAGTAGCACTACTGGTATAGCTGCAAATCTTATAGGGAGACGTTTCTTGGGAATTGAGAAAGAAGAGGAATTTGTTGAAATGAGTAAAAAACGTCGTATGGAAATTGAAAATATCAATGTGTTTGATTTATATAGAAGTAAAATTAAAGATATTGATGCTTCTACGGATATGTTTGGACTGATGGCTCACGAAAATGATTTGTTTAATGACTTACCATTTTAATTGAAATTTGTTTCTTTTCTTTTATCATTTTATAGTTCCGTAACCTCAAAATATTTTATTCTTGCATCTTTTTTGCCTTTCCCTTATTAAATTTCGCATTAAACTTATAACTTTGGGGAGAGTTAATGTTTGATGCTTATGATACAGAAATTCTTGCAGAGATACAGAGAGGCATTTGGCGATGGCGTACCGTTGCCTGTGGCCTTTGGATATAGCGACACGCCTGTTGAAGAGATAAGGAAGATACCGCGTTGCATGATTGGGGCGATACGCAAGGTGTGCGACGGTCAGGCGCTGACGTTGAGCGTTGACAATGTGCTGTGCGGCGGCGGAAGTCTGTATACACGGTTTGCACCGATGCAGGAACGCATACCGCGCTTTGTGTCGGAACAGGAACACTATAAGCAGACGCCCGAACAGGTTAAGACGTATGTTAGCCGTCTTGATATCAGTTTGACAGAAAAGCCGTATCTCAACTTTGTGCGTATGGATAAGCTCGCTTCATTAGATGATGCAGAAGGCATACTGTTCTTTGCCACGCCCGATGTGCTTTCAGGCTTGTGCAGCTGGGCTTTCTACGACAATGATGCCGACGATGCCGTATGCACACGCTTTGCTTCAGGTTGCTGCAGCATAGTGACATTTGCCGTAAACGAGAACAGAAAACATGGGCGCAGCTGCTTTATCGGAATGTTAGACCCGTCAGCCCGTCCGCTTGTTCCTGCCAACGAACTTACGTTTGTTATTCCGATGCACCGCTTTGATGAAATGATGCAGACGATGGAGCAGTCAGCTCTATTCCAGAAAGCATACTCGATAGTAAGAAAACGTATTAACGGGGAGATTGGGAAATGAGACAAGAGCTTATACACACCTGTCCGGAACTTGTCGACTATATCAACGAGATTGGTTTTCTGCCTTTGCTCCGCATGGGCATTGACGGCTGGTCGGCAGAAGATGCTATAGACGAAGAATGTCAGTACACACGCCTGCCTGACGGCGGATGGGAATGGCCTTTGTGGGAATGGAAAGGCTCTGTGCTGCGTGAGAGCCGTTGCGCCTATGGCAAGTTCTTCAAGCGTAAAGCCGCGTTCGTAAGCAGAGAGTGGTGGCCTGACTTCTGCAATTATCGCCGCAGCCTTTATCCTTATCCCGAAGAGGGTAGCGTAGAGGAGGCCGTTCTCGCCACGCTGAAAAGCGAAGGGAGCCTTATCACACGCGAACTGCGCGCTGCATGCGGATTTACGGGGCCGAAGATGCGCAGCCGTTTCGATGCCTACTTGACACGACTGGAAATGGGCTGCTATATTGTAACCGAAGACTTTATCTATCCGCGCGACAGTCATGGGCGTGAATACGGCTGGGGATGGTCGCTGCTGACAACGCCCGAAAGTCTGTTTGGGCGAGAGGCATGCTGTCCTGACCGCACGCCGCAAGAATCATACGATAGACTGCTTGGACATTTCAGAAAAATATTGCCGGATATGCCTGAAAAGACTTATAACAGTCTGCTCGGGATAAAGTCATGACATCTGCCGAATGCGCCTGCCGGGGCTGTATGTTCTCCGCCGCTTATCCTGCTTATGTTGCCAGGCGGCGTCATGTATCAGATAAAAGTGAACAAAACGCAGTCATGATTTTGTCTGTAGCGTAAATTATTGTACATTTGCATTGCGCATGCACGAAACATGCTACTGACGACAAAAAATATGAGAACACAAGTGTTGATGGCGAAAGATGCATTCATCAGGCTGTATGCACATGCTCAGATGTGTGGCGGCTTAATGCAGCTGAGCGGTAATGACCGTGATTAAATGCATTTGATGCCAACAATGCCGACCGTCGCCCTGCACGACCTTCGGACAGATATATGCTTAAACATTGTAACTAATATGAAAACCGAAAAACAACATCTTTTGAAGAAAGACGGGATAAGCTATGTTGTTCCGTTCATACTGATTACGTCATGTTTTGCCCTGTGGGGCTTTGCCAACGACATAACAAACCCGATGGTAAAGGCTTTTTCAAAGATATTCAGGATGAGCGTTACCGACGGCGCCCTGGTTCAGGTAGCCTTCTATGGCGGCTATTTTGCAATGGCATTTCCCGCTGCCATATTCATACGCAAATATTCTTATAAGGCAGGCGTGCTCATGGGGCTGCTGCTTTATGCCGTAGGCGCGTTTATGTTCTTCCCGGCCAAGTACACAGGCTGCTATTATTCGTTCCTGCTGGCCTACTTCATACTTACCTGCGGCCTGTCGTTCCTTGAGACGAGCTGCAACCCTTACATCTTGTCGATGGGCACAGAGGAGACGGCTACAAGGCGCCTTAACCTTGCCCAGTCGTTCAATCCCATCGGGTCGCTGCTGGGCATGTATGTAGCAATGAACTTCATTCAGGCGCGCCTCAATCCGCTTGACTCCGATGCACGCGAGCAGCTCAGCGAGGCCGAGTATGCCGTGGTGAGAGACTCCGACCTGAGCATTCTCATACAGCCTTACGTGATAATAGGCGTGGTGATTCTCTTTATGGTCTTTCTGCTGATGATTGTGCGTATGCCGAAAAACGCAGAGAAGCAGGACGGCAACTTCATGTCTACCATCAGGCACATCTTCCGCCTGCCTCATTATCGTGAGGGAGTGATAGCCCAGTTCTTTTATGTCGGTGCGCAGATTATGTGCTGGACGTTTATCATACAGTATGGTACTCATCTGCTCATGCAGACAGGTATGTCGGAGAAAGACGCCGAGGTGATGTCGCAGCATTACAACATCATAGCCATGGTAATCTTCTGCTGCAGCCGCTTCATCTGCACGTTCTTCCTAAAGTTCTTCAATGCCGGCGCCATGCTTGCCACGTTGGCCGTGGTGGCTGTATTTCTGCTTATAGGAGTGATATTTATGCAGAACATCTATGGCCTTTACTGTCTTGTCGGCGTTTCTGCCTGCATGTCACTGATGTTCCCCACGATCTACGGAATAGCCTTGTATGGATTGGGCGAGTCGGCCAAGTTTGGTGCCGCCGGACTTATCATGGCCATACTTGGCGGAAGCGTACTGCCTCCGTTGCAGGCTCTTATCATCGATCAGGGATATGTTATGGGGCTGCCTGCTATCAACGTGTCGTTTGTTCTGCCGCTAATCTGTTTCCTCGTGATAATATGGTATGGCGTACGCTCTTATTCGCGCATCGCTTCGCGTTAGTAAAAGGGAGCAAAATAATTAGCAATTAACAACTAAAAATTAAAAGTGAAAAACGCCTGACGGAAATGAAAAATTAAAAGTGAAGAGTGAAAAATCCAATAGCAAACGTAGTGCTTACAAGTAGAAACCACAATACATTTGGATTTTTCACTCTTCACTTTTAATTTTTCACTTTCGTAAGACGCACTACGTTGCTATTGTGCCGGCGGATCTGTGCTCCGCCGGAAGTGAGTATAAGGATTTTTTAATCCGATTACTTCCTATTTGCTATTACATCATGTAGACTTCACTTAAACAAGCTGTATTTTAAGCGGATTGAAAATTAGCTGCGTTGAACTTCGTTTCTGATATAAAATTCCGGCAGATTAATTTCATTGACTGTCAGCTACGTTCGGCATAACCAAATGAGATTTGCTTCTGCTCTCACTTGCACGACAATTGCAAATCAGCAGATACATTAGCCTTGTTGATTCTAATTTTCGTAAGACAAAGGTGAATTAAGCGGATCAAAGATCCTTATATTTGATTCCGGCGGAGCGCAGATCCGCCGGCACATTAGCCTTGTTGATTATTGTCACAAGCACTACGTTAGCATTTGTATTTTTCATTGTTCACTTTTAATTTTTCATTTCCGTCAGGCGTTTTTAACTTTTAATTTTTAATTGCGCTTTGACGCCTGCTCTTCACTTTTCACTTAGAAAATGCTCCTCTAACTCCTCTAACTACCGAGAAACAAAAGCCTCCCCACAGGGGAGGTTTGGTGGGGCTTTCACTTTCGTGTCAGCAGCGAATACAGATATTTGAAGTTTTCTTTAAGTTCATTGGTGTCGAGGCCATTAAGGAAGGCGTGTTCGTATGATATGCCGTAGAATACCTGCCTGAACATCCGTGCCGTTGTCGTAACGTCCACGTCGCTCCTTATCTCGCCCTTGTCCTTAGCCCTCTGTATCACCGTTGACCACATCTCATAGTCCTTGCTGAAGATGTCTTCAATCTTCTGTCTTATGCCGGGATAATACATGCGGACCTGCGAAAGAAAGTGGATATAATAGAAGTTCGGGCAGCAGTCGTATGGGTTGTTGCCGTCGTTCACAAGATTTACAATTCCGTTCATTGCCTTCGACACTCCGGCCACATACTGATCTATAAATTCCGCCAGTGTGTCTGCCGGCTGGTCAAACTTGTTTACGGGGTTTTGCAGTTGTATGAAGAACTTGTCGGCCACGGCAACAAACAGGTCAAGCTTATGCGGAAAATAATACACTATTCCGGTCTTTGCAAGTCCGCAAGCCTTCGCCAGTGTGCTGATGCTTGCCTTTTCGTAGTTCATTTTCAGGAAAACCCTGAAAGCCTTGTCTATCACTTCTTCGCGGTTTGTTATCATAATCGTTTTTGTTTTCAGCTGCGAAGATACAATATTTTTTACTTTTCAGCTGTATGTTGTGATGCTTTTTATGGAGCAAATGGCCAATAAGGAACGTCTTTGGCCATGCATTGTTGCATATATGCTATTTGTCTTATTATCAGACACTTAACGACACCGTAGTAAAACGTGCCCTTTTAGCGTGCAATTTGCCGCCTTTTATGAGCTAAAAGACGGCAATTTACAATGCAAAAGGTATGCTTTTATATTTCAGGCCTTTTGCATGTGCTAAATAGGCTGCATATTCGTGATGTGGATAACAGGATTGTTATACAATTCCTTTTATGCAGGCAAACCTGCCGTCAGGTATGTGTTCTGTCAGAACTTCTCTGTTATGCTCCGTTCTTATTTATCCTATGCTTTTCCTGCATTCCCGTACACTTCTGTTATTTCCTCCTCGGTTGTGAGGTTGAAGTCGCCGGGTATGCTGTTCTTGATGGCAGATGCGGTGAGGGCGAAGTTGATGTCCTTCGGGCTGTCGTCGCCAAATTTCAGCAGGGCATGAATGTATGCGGCTATGAAGGCGTCGCCTGCACCCATAGGGTCGATGACGTTGTCTATGTCGTAGATGCGTGCAGGATAGATGTTGCCGTCTGACCAGAGAACGCCTGACAGTATGTGATGGTTGGCCGAAAGGGTGTTGCGCAGGGCAAGAATCATCTTGCGGCACTTGGGGAACATGTCTTTTGCCTTGCTGAAAAACTCTTTATGGCTTTGGATGTCGAAGGTGAAAGCTGGCGACGTGGCAGTAAATTTCGGCGGAGTGATGCCCGTGAGAAGTTGCCATTCGCCTTCGGTGCCGAACATTATGTCGCATTTCTTGGCCAGCGGCAGCAGTATGTCGTGGGCGCTCTTGCCGTATTTCCACAGATTCTTGCGGTAGTTTATGTCGAAAGATATTGCAAGGCCCTGTCTTTCTGCCTCGCACACAGCCTCTTCGGTAACGTCGGCTGCGCTTTGTGACAGGGCGCAGGATATGCCCGACCAATGGAAGACGGATGCATCGGCAAATGCGTCAGCCCAGTTGATTGTGCCTTTGGCAACGGTGGTCATTGACGAGTCGGCACGGTCGTACACTACGCTCGAGCCGCGCATGGCTGCCGCATTCTCATAATAGTAGGTGCCGAGACGTATGCCGCCGCGGGTTACAAAGCGAGTGCCTACGTTGTATTTTCTGAGTTCGTTAAGGCAAGCCTGGCCTAATTTGTTGTCGGGCAGGCGTGTAACATATTCGACATCATTGCCTAGCATGGCCAGCGACACGGCAACATTGGCCTCGCTGCCTCCGAAATATCCGTCCCATGTGCTTCCCTGTATGATGCGCAGCTTCTCCGGACGTGTCATGCGCAGCATAATTTCACCAAACGTAACTATTTTCTGTCTCATGTCAATTTTTGTTTGTCCTGTCTGTTTCTTCAGGCAAGTGGTGTTGTAGTTTGTTTATCTCTTTGCACGTTTGTCTAAAAAGCAGACTGCTGTTTTCAAGATGTAAAGATAGCTATTTTTGTTTGTTGTCATAGCGGATGAATGTGAAAATAATGTGAATGTTTAGAATATTTATGACAAAATGCTTTTAGAAAGACCTCTGCCCATAAGGCGGATTATGCGGCATGAAGGGTGACGTAAGTTAGTTTCTTATAGCCGGACAATAAAACAGCCATTATTTTTTGTTAAGTAAATAATTTCTGCGGTTATCGTTATTCTTTGTATTTTTGCAGGGTATAGACAGGCAGACAGTTGACTATAATTTTTTGTTTATGGAGATAATAATTCAGAACGACAGCTTAAGCCATAGAGAATGTTCTGTTCTGGGGCTTAATGAGGTCTTTGCTGAGGACTGTGAGAGGCAGGCCTTGCTGTTCGACGGCTTTATTTTCGGCGTCTGCCTTCGGGGCGAGGCGTCGGTGAGGATAAACGGAACCGTGTTTGATGTTGTGCCCGGCAAGGTGTTTGCCGTTTTGCCAAAGCATTTGTTTTCAGCCGTGTCATATTCAGCAGATATCGACGTAAGACTGATTTTTGTTCCCCTTAATTCCGCAACACTATAGTTTAACATTATTTATAAGTGCCTGAGCAACAAAAAGTTGCCCAGGATTTTGCCAT
>ENA-OQIE01000028-OQIE01000028.1-human-gut-metagenome-genome-assembly--contig:-NODE-28-length-129137-cov-8.642337_pt1 | contig 129137 bp, 99 predicted proteins | sample MGYA00242569_ERZ504731 | MGnify/ENA primary metagenome ERZ504731 (study PRJEB26092, sample SAMD00036208) | human gut metagenome | host: Homo sapiens | study: EMG produced TPA metagenomics assembly of...
TGAATATATTTTTGAACCGGATTATGCCGATTCTATGTTTAATTTTAATTTATCGGTAAAAATTTACCGAAGTATTGTGCCTGATAAAATCAGGAAAAATAAAAGTAAAAGGAGAAGCCCGAGCAAACCGTATCTATTATCAAATGAATGAAATATCTGGAAATGCATCAGACGGCAAAAACATAGGTTTAATTAATTAAATAGTGACATTATGAAAAAGAACTTTTTTTTATCTATATTATTCTCTTTCACAGCAGGTTGTATCATGTATTCCTGCAGCGAGGTAACCAAAATAGAAGCAGAACAGCCTGAGCCTCCTACAATTAATGATTTCACTCCTAAAAGCGGAAAAGCCAGAACTGAAATAAAAATATGGGGAGAAAATTTAAGTAACGTAAATAAGGTTACTATAGGGGATATAGAATCAGGAATAAAATACAGACTGACCAATGATACAATTATCGTATATCCACTTCCAACTTCAAAAACTGGTAAAATCAAACTTATTAATGCATACGGTGAAACGGAAAGTGATGAAATATTTACGATGGAATATCCGGTTCCAACCTTATCCAATGTACCGGCAAATGGTAAAGTAGGAGATGAAATCTTAATAGAAGGTGAAAATCTGAATAGCATTACAGAAGTAAAGTTCGGTAACTCTGCAGCAACTATCACTTACCAAAGCGATAAAGAAATCATCATTGTCATCCCGAGTGATGTTCCCGACAACGGAACAAAGATTAGTTTTTCTTATTTCAATGGCGAAAATACAACCTCCATTGAAAGTGAAACTATATTCAGCCCCACAAAACCAGATCCAGTATTTGATGTAGAAAAGCCATCAGAAGGTAGCGAAGGAACAGCAATAGTCTTTACCGGACAGAATTTACACGTCATTGATAAAGTTATCATGAACAATGATACTGAACTTACTATCGCAAAATCTGAGACCTCTATTTCTGTCACATTACCACAAGTTGATAGAGATACTCAGGTTACACTACAGGCTATCTATTACGGAAATAAAACCATGGAAATTGTTTCCGGCTTTACCATAAAGGACACAAAATACTATGCACACAAAAACATTTTGTTAGGTGCTCGTGAAAGTGGATTACAGTCGTTCTTTAACGCAATTACAGGAGAAGCATTTACGGCATGCGACATTGCTGGAATGGGGTCATTAGCTGAAAATGACAAATTCCATCTGTATATCGATTATTCAAGTAGTACTTTAATATTTGGGAACCCAAACAGTGGAGCAAACAAATTTAAAAACTTCAAATGCGACGGTACAGCATTAGAAACAACAGGAGCTAAAAATATAGTCAAATATTATCCCGTAGAAGATACTAATTATAAAGAACAAATCATCAATGCCAATGAAAACGATTTAATTACAATCTTCTCTATGAATCCTAAAGATATTGTAGATACACTTAAAGGAGAAAATTCTTCTACATCTGATTTTAAATACCCAGAGTGGAACACAACAGATAAGAATGTAATATTATTCGTATTATATGACTCTGAAGAACAACCTGAAAAAATAGGGTTCATCCATGCCTTGAAAACTTCTGAGTTAGAAGCTAAGGACATGAGTAAAACAAGTAGTGTCACTTTCAATTGCTACTTCCAAAAGTAAACTCATCATAGCGTTGTGTATTTAGGTTTTTAATGTGAAAGTCCGGGTAAACCATTTTGTTTGCTCGGACTTTATTTGAACTATCATCAATATGAAAAAAACAATCTCCACTATTTTCATTGCAGCATTTACAATCTGCAGCTGTGCCTCACCTAAAGAAGAGGTTACACAGGGAAACAACAACACTCCTCCACAAGAAAATACAAAACCAGACAATGAAGATGAAACAAATACTCAAAAAGAATATGATATATTGATAGAGAATTTGTCACAATTAACCCAAATTTCCATAAAACCAGGGATGACAATTGCCATCAAAAATGGAACATATCATTCACAAAACATCTATTTCTCGGGAAATGGCGCAGAAGGACAACCTGTCACACTAATCGCAGAAAAACCTGGGCAAGTAAAATTCATTGGAAATTCATCACTCACCCTGAATGGAAGTTACCTAAAAGTCAACGGATTTACATGGGAAAATCCGGAAAACAAGCAAACCTTCGTCGTAAAGTTCGATAAAAATGCTTCATTCTGCTCTCTCGAGAATTGCGCCATCACAGGTTTTGAAACACAAGAAGATACAGAGAATGATTCAAAATGGATTTCAATTTACGGAACACACAATTCTATTTCACATTGCACCTTTAATGACAAAAGGAACATTGGTGCCCTATGTGTAGTTTGGCTGGAAGAAGGAAAGGAAGCATACCACCACATCAGTCACAATTATTTTTCACGTCCAGTAACCTTATACGACAAAGAAAAATCCCCTATCAACGGACAAGAAATAATTCGTATCGGCGACAGCAGCCATTCTTTGCAAAACGCATATTGCCTGGTTGATTCAAACTATTTCTATCACTGCCATGGTGAAATGGCAGAAATTATATCCAATAAAAGTTGCAAGAATACATATAGCGACAATGGATTTTACGAATGCAAAGGAACTTTAACTCTGCGTCATGGCAATGACTGTCTTGTAACCGGAAATTATTTTATCGGAAACAATATAAGTCAAACCGGAGGTGTACGTATCATTGGTGAAAATCACGTAGTAGAAAATAACCGATTTGAGACCTTGGGAGGAGAAGGTTACAAATCTGCACTATGCATCGTACGAGGACAAGAAAATAATCCATTGAATGGTTATGCCCCTGTCAAAAATGCCATTATCAGAGATAACATATTCTTAGATTGTAAGTTATCCATGCACATTAATTACAAAGGGACTTCATCACAATCCCTAGCTCCTATAAGCACTCAAATCAACCACAATACAATTATTGCGATAGATTCCAACAGCTATGTAATAAAATACGAGTCTTCATCTCCTGAAGCAGAAATCTCATGGAACAGCAACAACATATTTGGAAAAATTTCAAATGACATATTCCATCTTATAATATCCCAGACAAAACCACTGGATATTTCATCTACTCACAACATGAATAATATCAAGCTTTCTGCTGGAACATTACCCAACTTCTCTACAGAAAATTAATATTCCCTCAGAAATTAATGAAAATTGCATTTTTCAATTTGCCTCGACACGAACGTGACGAGGTCTTGACACGTTCGTGATGATATCTCGTCACGTTCGTGTCAAGATATTGACAGCTACGTGTCGAGGTATTTTTGTATAGTCAATCATATGCAATCGTATTACGTCACCATAAAAAATGGGAATGCACACAACGATACACTCCCATCTCACCCTAAAACCAATCTTAACCTATAAAAGCGACATCTCTATTTGATCTACATACGAATCTTTTATCTGTAAATATGAATATCTCCTCCCCTACTTTCAAATGCCAATACTCCATTAACAGAAGCTTTTACTGTAAATTTTTCCAAACCACACTGAACATTCCATAATCCTCCTTTCAAATCAGTAATTATCACTTTATACAACTTAGAATCTTTACCTATGCTTAAAGTAATCTCTTCATCATTTATACCAAGCGCTAAATTCTGAGCAACTATATTGTTTCCTATTTCTACCGCAACATATTTACCCTCTTTCGAATAAGACTTCTTTATCTTCATGGGAGTTTTATTGACTTCCATCACCTGAAGTACATTCAAAAAGTTATCAACCTTCGATGCTTTTTTAGGTGAAAGCTCAACTCTCCATCTGCCTGCATCCTCCTGACTTACTGTCCCATAATTATATCCATCAACCCAATATTCTTTTCCAGAACCACCTACTAGCGTTATATCGGCATTGTCGCTTTCTGGCAATAAAACAGTCGTAACCAGTTTTCCATTTCTCCCTCTTTGAGTATTTGTACTGAAAATCATACCTCCTTTTATTTCTGGTTTATGCTGAGTATGAAGAAGCCACGTTTTTTTAAAAGAAGGATTAGACGATATCACCCGGTCTAAAACAATCAGACTTCCTGGCATACCTTTGGTTTTATGATTTAAAAATACAAAACTCCGCCTTACTTGCTCCACCTTCGACGGATAATCAGCTAAAAAAGAAGGAACTTTATAAGCTCCTGTAATATCTCCTTTGAAATAGGTATAATCTGGTACATCACCCGAAGCTATCTCATGCGCCAGAATAGCAGCCGAAGGGCCTGCCTTAAACATTTCCTCACTATTATCCCATGCTTTAGAAGATTTAAAAAACTGCCCCCCATCTCTGGCTTTAGCTTTTTCTTTCCATCCTCCAACGGGTTTAGGCTCATCAGGGTCATAAATAAGCAATGAGTTATGTGCTATGGTCCGAGAATAATAGTTAACGTAATTCTCTTTTCCCCAACCGTTATCGGCATCCTTTCCTTGATAAATACCAGAATCAAGCGCAAGATGACCTTTATAATAAATACTAAAATGACCTAAATCCATGTGATTATGATTTTGAGTAGAATATTCACGCATATTCATCAACACAACCATAGTTTCTGAGTCATAATCTGTTTTCCCCATATCCCAACCTGTACGAGCAATCATAATACCCGCAGGAGACGGAAAAAATCTTGACAGTGGAGCTTTAGTAATCGGACAAGATGGAATGCCCGGATTATGATATATAAAAACCCTGGCACTTTGATGAGCAGATTTCATAATCATCTTACGAGAAATATCCTGCAGAAAAGAATCTCCCGACAAATTTGCTGACAAGTAAAATAATTGACTGTTTCCCATCTCTACATGATTATGACAATCTCCTTCCGGCATTCCATCCATATCTGAAGCCTGAGGTATCATTCCATAAACAGACCTATAAGCCATTTTAAATATATCCGGATTATAAGGACTTGCATTTAACTTAGTCAAAATAAAATGTTGAAGCAATTCATTAGAACCTCTTACATGTATATATTGTGCTCCCTGATGATGAGTTTCTGATGGTATCATTCTGTTTCTTGATGGAGCAAACCCTTCGGTCTGCTCCTTATATGCCATCTCAAACAAATCTTGTTCTTCATCAAATATAGCTATTCCCATAGCCAAAGACACTGTAGGCGCATACTCTCCATAATGCCCAGACAAATACTGTTTTTTACTCCCATCAGGTATTCCATATTCAGTAAGCCTGCAAACTTGTTTCATATATTTTATCAAATTGCGCTTATCATCAAAAGAAAGCAAATCATAACACCAATCATACACCATTGCCGCTCCAAAAACAGCTTCATACGTTTGAAGATTATAATGATAATCTTTTTGTACAGTCTTGCGATGAGCTGAATACGAGGATAAATAATTTAACGCAACTTTCACAGCTTGTAAACCATCTTGTTTATTGGTAGTAAGCAGATAAGACAAAGCTAGTGCTTCCATTTTTTGCCGCACTTTTTCATCAGGCTTATCTGTAAAAACCACTCCATCTATCTCATAGGATTTTTGCCTGTTAAACGCACACCGGAGTTCGTCAAAATCCGGATGTGTAAATCGCTCTTTCAAGTCATCTATTTCATTACTTTTTACCAATAATCTTGGATGCTTTGGCAATGGATAGTGAACTTTACAAGTATCTGTAATATTTATTGAATCTCCAGAAACAACACTAAACACTAAATTATACTTCTTCAAACTTAACGAATCTGTCAGTTGGTCTTTTCTTATCAACACTTCTATTCTCAAACCACTATTATTAGTTGTTTTTTCAAGATTGTAATTATGAATCAAAAATGGAGTGTCATTTTTAATATAAATCTCCGCCAAATCAGGTTGACCAATTTTACATTTAAGGTCAATTTTATATATCCATAGATAATCTCCACAAGACATGTAATTTCCCGTCTTTAAGATTTCCGTTTTATCAACAATCTCACTATTACAAGCAATTAAAGAATTACAGCTATAATAAAAAGGGCAGAAAACATATAAGATAAGCAGGATTTTTATTCTAATATTTTCCATAATCAAATAATTTTTAATTTGTATTGGTTTACCAATTGCAAATATATTATATATTTAGAGTAATAAATAGTACCTGTCAATATTTATACAAAATTAACCGTCAACCATAAATTTGTATTATTTCAAAAGCTAAAAATTTATTACAAACAAATTCTATATTATTCAAACAACAAAACCAAAAGAAATTACTTATATTTGTTAGTCTAAAACCTTGTACTAATTCTCAAAAATTAAACTATGAACAAAAAACTATCATGGCTATTGCTCTCCACTCTATTGGGAGGAGCCGTACTGACTGGATGTTCGGAGGAAAATCCAAGACCGACAAACGGAGAAGGTGATCAAAATCCCACATCAAAGAACCCCACAGAACTCTATTATGCCAACATGTTCGGCAAGGAGGCTATGAGTACCTACTATTACTGGAATAAGGAAATCAATAGTGACCTGGACAACTGGAACATCGAGACCAACAATGACCCAATCGGCACCGTTGACCGAATAAGGTACCACCAAGGAGATAAATACATTGACAAATGGTCCATGCTCACCGACGACATGGCTTCTTTCAACAGCAGTGTGGAAGGGGTTTCTACTACATTTGGCTGGAATCTGACTTTCTATCCGGTAAACAAAGAAAAGAATCAATATGTAGCAGTCGTAAACTTTGTCCATGAAGGGACTCCTGCTGCAAAAGCGGAATTTAAACGAGGAGATATTATCCTTTCTATAAATGATGAAAAAATCACCCCCGACAACTATGAGGATTTATACTACAAACCTACCTTAAAGGTTTCCCTCGGAGAACTGCAAGAAGATATCATTGTCAGCCGGAACAAGTCAATAGAGCTGACAGCCGTCAACATGTACGAAAATCCTATCATTTGCGACTCCGTATATGAATTCAACGGAAAGAAAGTGGGCTATCTGGCCTATACAGGCTTTGACCTGAAATCCATCAATCCACTGATTGAAATTGGGAAAAAGTTTAAAGCAGAAGGTATTGAAGAACTGGTTTTAGACCTCCGGTACAACGGAGGAGGTTATGTTATCACTGAAAATGTGCTAGCCTCCATGTTTGCTCCGCAAGAAGCTGTCAGCAGCAAGAAAGTATTCGAAAAAGAAATCTACAACAGCTATTTGAGCGAAAGCTACCAGAAACAAGGAGAAAGTCTGGAAACCCGTTTCACCACAGAATTCAATTACCCGGAAGTGGAAGTCAATGCAAGTACCAAAGATGCCAACATCGGATTGAAAAAAATCTACGGATTAATCGGTTCCGGATCGGCATCGGCATCCGAAGCACTGCTTGGCGGACTAATGCCTTATACAAACGTTCGACTCATCGGCACACAGACACACGGCAAGTACTGCACCGGGTGGATGCTCAGCGCAGAAGATATGTACGAAAAATGTCCGCAAGAGCTGAAGAACTGGGGAATCTATGTAATGGTCAGCATTTACCAGAATGCCGATGGAAAAACTCCCTGTATGCCTGATGGACTCATCCCGGATATCCAAATTGAAGATGACCCGATACAGGCTTATCAAATAGGAGACGTCAACGAACCTCTCTTGAAACAGGCACTCACGGAAGCCGGACGTTCATACGAAGCTGACGGTGTACGCAGCCGTAGTGCGGCTTCCCCACACTTCAAGGCACTCCCGCCTGTAAAAACACCACTCTTCGGGAAACGTATCCAGCTGATTCCATCATTTGTTTCTTCACACTCCAAATAATGGTTCAATAAAAAAGTTCGCCAGACTCCGTAAAAGAATCTGGCGAACTTTTTTATACAATCATCTATGATTCAAACACATTCTTATTCTTCCCATACCAGATAAGCAGACACCAGCCAATGGTTCAACTCATCCTTATTTACAGGCTGGGCTTCAGGTATGCTGACAGTGAATGTATGCTTTCCTGCTTGCAAGCCTGGAAGTTCAACTACCTCTGGCAATACATCCGATCCGGGACACCAGTTAGAACGCGATAAATCAGAAGATGCCAATGGTTCCTCTACCTCCTTGGTCTTATAGCCATCTTCACTAATATAGGCCGCCAGGCGTTTGATAAGCCAAACACCAGTCGCCGGATTGAAACGACGGAAAGAAGCACAGTCATCTCTCCAAGGAACAAAACTATAAATCTCTTTACCATCCACGGAAAGAATATTGCGCTTCTGCACAAATTCATCACCACCGGAATGGCCTCCATGACCGGTTACAATGTATTTCAAACGCACATTTTTCGCGTTCTTCGGAAGCACAAAATCAGTAGAAACAGATTTACGGGCAAAAATGTCCGGATAAGACTGACCGATATAATATACCGTATTCATCAGCGGTTCCACATGACGGCGGACAAGCTTTTCACATGTTACCGGAGTTTCCTTGATTTTCAACTCCATGCTGGCCACATACCCTTCTTTTGTCCACGTGTCAATAAAGATACCGACATACACTTCACCTTTAAGGGCCGAATATAAATCCGTAATGTCCTGCTCCCATTGCACACATTTCTCCCACTTAGGAATATAAACCGGACGACGCTTGCTGGACAAAGAATCATCTTCCGCGCTGAAATGCCCTACCCCGAAAGGTGTCATGAAACGCATCAGCTCTATTGTAGGTAAATAGTCTTTTCCCGGTACAATTCCAATCATATTTTCCAGTTTCAAGCTGTCAATTGCCGGAAACTGTTTCTTTCCCTGTGCAATACTCAGCAGATTCACAGCCGAATTCTTGGGAAGCACAAAACAAGAACCGGATTTATCCCAGCGGTCACCATTAGAGGCTACGGTCACCTTCAAGCTGACCGTCACATCCCGCTGGTAATCGGGAATCTGAATCTTCTTCAAAATAATACGACCGTTCACCAGATGAATGACTCCATCCGCACCCGCTGCAGAATACCCTGCATACGTATCTGGTACAAAATGAATATTCTCCTTGTCAAATACCGTCAAATTCAAATCTCCTTTTGCAGAAAGTTCCTTATGTCCTGCCGCACATACGTTCAACACCACAAATAAGGAAACAAACATACTAACTATCTTCATATACTCATTTTATTATTTAGCGACTTCAAAACCTCTTTTATCCAAATAAGCCTTAAACTTATGCAAATACTCTTCGTCCGGCCCGTCAAAGAAGGAAACCCCTGAAGCTCCATTGTTGAAAGCCTCATCCAATGCCTGCTCAAAGGTATTCTTAATATCAGGGAACATCAATCCGGCATAAATTTTAGCCCGGCCATTAATCGTCTGTACACTTTCCTTCACCGAACGTCCAATCCACTCCGGTCCTTCATAATAAAAACCATTGTAAATCATCGGGAAGTATGCATCGAGCGACCACTGTCCCCAATCCTGACGCACCATCTTGCGAGCCATAGAAGGTCCCGGGAATACCGCAGCAGAGATACGTTTGCCATCTGCCTTGATGGTTTGCGTAATCTTATTGACCACACGTGTAATGGCATCCAGACGGAAATTTATCCATGACTGGTCTTCCATCGGATACTTCAATTCCAGCGGGTCTTTACCGGTCTGTTCCTTAAACATCTTCCGGCATACCTCACAATAACAATAATCATATTCCGGCAATTCAGAAGTCTGCTCAATTCCGTAATTCTTCCATAAGCTCACCGGTAACACTACATCCGGGAAACGTACATAATCCAGATGCACTCCATCCACATAAGGCAGATTCACTTCTTTCAGGTAATCAGCAGCCAAATATTCAGCCACACCTTCATGGTTCGGACACAAGAAGCGGTAATAATCTACATAAGCAGGCTTATCATAGCATGACTCCCCTTTGCGGTTCACGGCAAACCAGTCAGGATGTGTCTCACGCACTTCTCTGCGGTTCATGGTCCACTTCCAATAATGTGCCTCCAGCCCCGCTTCCTTACACATCCGGTAAGTAGCCTCATCATAGCCTTCAAACATGACTCCACTGATGCCACATTGTTTCATCAGAGCAAAGTATTTCTTATAGTACGCATCTCCCTTTTCCTTGTTAATGCGCATCCATACCCAGTTCTTTACCTGACGGGGAGTAATAGCTTCACGAGTAAACCTACCGTTATGGTCTACCACATAACGCACTTTTTCTTCAGGCACGCTCACCGACATACAGAATGTACGTTGTGTAGCCTCTACCAAGATTTCAGCACCAGCAGGCAAATCCTTCAATTCTGCCTCGGTCAGGAAGAAATTTTCTTTGGAACGAATGTAGTTTTTCTCCTTGGCATAATTATCCAATTGTGCATAGAACATGGCCCAAAGCAACTTATAGGCAGCCATATTGTAAGGATACTTGAAGGAATCAGTACCCGTTCCTATCACCTTATCGGAAAGATACAAGAATCCCCATCTGTCGGGCATGTGCATATCGATGCGTCCAGTAGGCATCCATACCCAGTTTTCTTCACGCTGTCCAGGCTTCAACCACTGCACACGTGAGAAGTTGATACGCCAGCAGTTTCCAGCCTGATCCGGGTTGGAGAAATTCACTGTCAACGCTTTATGAGGAATAGCCATTTCCACGCTCCACTGTTTGTCCTTATCTTTCGACTTGTTCAAGGTTCCTTCACGATGAATAGCCAGCTGAAGTCCCGGACAATCCCACTGAATCATAAAATTACCTCCCGAACGGTAAGGTTTGTCCAGCATCAAGTCAAAAATAACTCCCTTCGCATTGGTTTCTATTTCAAAGTAATTCTGCCCGTCCCCATCCGGATCCAGAAAAACCTCAAAGTCATTGTCATAATAGATAATTGTATCCCGCTGACTGAGTTTTGCCTTGATATCATCCTCCAGCAACACGGCTCCTACATAGAGATAATTATCATCCCACAACATTTTGGCAGAAGTATCATAACAAGGTTTGGCAAATCCTTCCCCACTTATATCTACAAAAGAAGAAGTGGACTGCGCCTTTTGCCAGTCTGCCTCATTCAGTTTTCCATCTACTTTAATTTTTCCATCCACACGATAGCACACATAGCCTTCGGGAAGCGTCAGCATACGTTCATACTTTTCATATAACCCCTGCCCCCAGAGCTGTCCTGCCATTGCAAATGCAAACAAACTACCTATCAATTGTTTTCTCATAATCGATTTTTTTCATTAATTACTTTCAATAACCTGTCCCGCTCCCCGATACAATTTGACCGGTCCGTCCAGCAATACGGCAATTACCGTAATTTGTGAATCAAGCACATGATTGGGCACATCAATATAAAGATTACCAGGCACTTCACTCCAATAGTTCTTATTATACACCTTATAAGACAACATAGAACCATTGCCTACCACCCATACCCGGTTGACTTTATTCATCAGCCCTTTCACTTCAATGGGGCCATTAGGCTTATAAGGTAAATAAAGATACAAAATATCTCCCCCTTTATTCAGTGTTGTATATCCCTGGAAGTGTTCTGTCGGGATACCGGCACGCGTATCATAAATCGCCTCCTTATGCTTTTTCGTCCAACGTCCGAACTCTTTCAAGATAGCTACCTGCTCTTCCGGAATCGTACCGTCCTCTTTCGGACCGATGTCCAGCAACAGATTTCCTCCCATACTCAGGCAATCCACAAAAGTCCGCAATAAGATATAAGGAGACTTATAGTTGGTATCCGTATGCTGATAGCCCCACGAATCATTCATCGTCATACACAACTCCCAATATTTATCTTCCGGACGTACAATAGGAACTCCCTGCTCCGGCGTAGCATAATCTCCATATCCCTGGATACGCGAGTTGATAATTACATTCTTATTGTCTGACCGAAGCAAATCTACAATTCCTTTAGAGTTCCATGCCTCCGCAGTCTGTTCCCAGTCGCCATCAAACCAATACAAGTCCGGCTTCCAAGTTTTGTTCAACTCAGCCAATTGCGCCATATTAAAATTCACGAAACGTTTCCAGCGCACGGAATCATTCGTATAACGCACTTCCGTACGTGTCATGTTCGGATAATCAGGATGCGACCAGTCCAACAAGGAATAATAGAATCCCAACTTCAGTCCCTGCTTGCGGACTTCCTTTACAAAAGGACTGATTAAATCCCTTTTAGCCGGCGTACATTTTACCGTACTCAGCTCACCCGCCTTTGTATCCCATAAAGCCATTCCATCATGGTGCTTCGTCGTAATCACCGTATAGCGGGCCCCACTCTCTTTAATCAAGTCCACCCAGGCCTTAGGATCATACTTTGAGGCAGTAAATCCATCCTTCTGGCTCATATATTCCTCATACGGAAGGTATTTATTGAAGAAAGACCAGCTTTCGGAAACCCCCTTCACCGAATAAATGCCCCAATGAATAAAAATACCCAACTTGGCATTTGAGAACCACTCCATCCTTTTTTCTTTCTTAGCATCTTGCTGTGATTTTTCCGGTGTCTGACTAATGACAGGCATAACCGCACAACAAAGAGCCGTACATAAAGCTATAATTTGCTTGTTTAGCATATTGATAAAAATAAAAGATTAATACAATTCAATCGACAAACCACAAAGGATATATGTTACTCAAAAAACAGCTTAAACATAAGGTTAAACAAAGCATCTATCCAAATCATAGAAATATTCTATATATGGCAAATATAGCAAATCTTCAAACATTTCTATTATAATTAGCCTATAAAAGGGCACAAAAAAAACTCCGCCAATTGACGGAGTTCTATCAGAAAGCGGAAGCTGGGGGATTCGAACCCCCGGTACGGTTACCCGTACGGCAGTTTAGCAAACTGCTGGTTTCAGCCACTCACCCAAACTTCCAATCTTCTTTGGGAACACATTTTCTCTCAAATGCGGTGCAAATATAGAGCGACTTTTTGAGTTGTGCAAACTTTTGCAAAGATTTTTTCGCAAACACACCTTTCCCTTAGCCTGTTTCTATAGCCTATACTACTTTGTAATTAATGCAAAATAATAATATACCACAAAATAGGTATTGTACAACACAAGGTTTTTCACTACCTTTGCACTCGGTTTAGAGAACCACATTTACATAACTTTTTAATATTTCAAATTTATGGCAATGAATTTTAAAGAAGGCCGTTGGAACCATGAAATCAACGTCACCGATTTCGTAAAGACAAACATTACGCCTTACGAGGGCGACGCTTCATTCCTGTCCGGTCCTACTGAACGTACAAAAGCTGTTTGGAACAAATGTTTGGAAGCTTTGGCTGAAGAACGCGCAAACAATGGTGTACGCTCGCTCGATCCGTCCACAGTATCAACCATCACTTCTTTCGCACCGGGATATATTGATAAGGAAAATGAAGTCATTGTCGGCTTGCAGACTGACGAAGTGTTGCGCCGTGCAATCAAACCTTTTGGAGGTATCAAGGTAGTAGAAAAAGCTTGCCGTGAAAACGGGGCAGAAGTTGACCCGAAGGTTAAAGATATTTTCACTCATTATCGCAAAACTCATAACGACGGGGTCTTCGATGCATACACAGAAGAAATCCGTTCTTTCCGCTCACTTGGTTTCTTGACAGGACTTCCCGACAACTATGCACGCGGACGAATCATCGGTGATTACCGTCGTCTGGCATTGTATGGTCTGGACAGACTGATTGAAGCTAAACAGAATGATTTACGTCACCTGACTGGTCCGATGACCGATGCCCGCATCCGTCTTCGTGAAGAAGTGGCTGAGCAGATCAAGGCCCTAAAGGAAATCAAGATCATGGGAGAACAATACGGTCTTGAACTGGGACGTCCGGCTCACAATGCACAGGAAGCTGTTCAGTGGGTATACATGGCTTACCTGGCTGCCGTAAAAGAACAGGATGGTGCTGCCATGTCATTGGGTAACGTATCGTCTTTCCTGGATATCTATATTGAATATGATATGGCTCATGGCCTACTCGACGAAGCACATGCACAGGAGTTGATTGACCAGTTTGTCATCAAACTGCGTATGGTACGCCACTTGCGTATGCAGGCTTATACCGATATCTTTGCCGGCGACCCGACATGGGTTACAGAATCTATCGGCGGACGCTTCAACGACGGACGTACAAAAGTAACCAAGACTTCATTCCGTTTCTTGCAGACATTGTACAACCTCGGTCCTTCACCAGAACCGAACTTGACCGTGCTGTGGAGCCCGGAACTGCCGGAAGGTTTCAAGAACTTCTGTGCACAGGTTTCTATCGATACATCTTCTATCCAGTACGAGAACGACGACCTGATGCGTGAAGTACGTAACTCTGACGACTACGGTATCGCTTGCTGTGTATCTTATCAGGATATCGGCCGTCACATCCAGTTCTTCGGTGCACGCTGTAACCTGGCTAAGGCATTGCTGCTGGCTATCAACGGCGGACGCTGTGAAAACACCGGCACACTGATGGTGAAGGATATTCCGGCATTGAGCGGTGATGTATTGAACTTTGAAGAAGTGCTTGCCAACTATAAGAAAGTGCTGAAAGAAATGGCACGCGTGTACAACGAAGCCATGAACATCATCCACTACATGCATGACAAGTATTATTACGAAAAGGCTCAGATGGCTTTCGTAGATACTGACCCGGTTATCAACCTAGCTTACGGTGTAGCAGGTATGTCTATCGCTGTTGACTCATTGTCTGCCATCAAGTATGCAAAGGTAACAGCTCGTCGTAACGACATCGGACTGACAGAAGGATTCGACATCGAAGGTGAATTCCCTTGCTTCGGAAATGACGATGACCGTGTAGACCACCTGGCTGTAGACTTGATTTACTACTTTGACGAAGAATTGAAGAAATTGCCGGTTTACAAGAATGCCAAACCGACCTTGTCAATCCTGACCATTACTTCAAATGTAATGTATGGCAAGAAAACAGGTGCCACTCCAGACGGCCGCGCCAAAGGTGTAGCATTCGCTCCTGGAGCCAACCCGATGCACGGACGCGACAAGAACGGTGCCATTGCTTCTCTGAGTTCTGTAGCTAAATTGCGCTACCGTGACTCACAGGACGGTATCAGTAACACCTTCTCTATCGTACCGAAATCTTTGGGAGTAGATATGGAAAACCGTATCGAGAACCTGGTAACGATGATGGACGGTTACTTCGTAAAAGGTGCACATCACCTGAACGTAAACGTATTGAACCGGGAAATGCTGGAAGATGCCATGGAGCATCCGGAAAAATATCCTCAGCTGACAATTCGTGTATCTGGTTATGCGGTGAACTTCATCAAACTGAGCCGTGAGCATCAGCTGGAAGTAATTTCACGCAGTTTCCACGAACGCATGTAATTCTTGCATAAAGAGTATATAATTTTAACTGGACACAAACTACCCGGATTTCAGTCCGGTAGTTTGTGTCTATTATTTTTATCCTATCATGATTAGAGTACATTCATACGAATCATTAGGCACATACGACGGTCCGGGAATACGTCTCGTTGTTTTCCTGCAAGGCTGTAATTTCCGATGCCTTTATTGTGCCAACCCCGATACTATTGATGCCAAAGGTGAAAGTAAAGAAACTACTCCTGAAGAGATACTCAAGATGGCTGTGAGCCAGAAACCTTTTTTCGGGAAGAAAGGAGGTATTACTTTCAGTGGAGGAGAACCGACCTTTCAGGCAAAAGCCTTGGTTCCTTTATTCCGCATGCTGAAAGAAGCAGGCATTCATATCTGCGTGGATACAAATGGCGGAATCTGGAACGAAGATGTAAAGGAGCTGCTTTCGCTGGCAGACCTCGTACTACTTGACGTAAAAGAGTTCAATGAAGAGCGTCATAAAGCACTCACCTCCAGAAGTAATGCACAAACTCTGAAAACTGCAGCCTGGCTTGAAGAAAACCAGAAACCGTTCTGGCTGCGTTATGTACTGGTACAGAAGTACAGCTACTTTAAAGAAGACATAGAAGCACTCGGCGAGCATTTCAAAGACTATCGCATGATTGAACGGGTTGAGATACTTCCCTATCACACTCTAGGTGTACATAAATATGAAGCCATGAAAATGGACTACCAGCTGAAAGATGTACAACTCAACACGCAAGCGCAATTAGATGAAGCGAAAGAATTGTTTGAAAAGTACTTCAGGACGGTTTACATAAACTAAGTAATTAGTTTACAACAAATTACTCAATCTCAGTACTCCTTAAGAAGTACTGTAGTACTTCCAAGCAAGTACTGGAGTACTTCCGCGGCAGTACTACGATACTTTTTAGGAAGTACTGACCGACTCCAACTTAAAATAAAAAACTGCAACTTTTTCTGAAAAAATTTATCACTCTCATGCAGTATTTACATATATGTGTCATTTATTAGTCAGACAACAGGAAATAATAAGACTATAATTACTATATGGAGAAAAGAAGGTTAGTGAATAAAACCGAGATGGGAAAAGAAAATTTTAAAAGAATTTCCAGCAAACAACTGGAAGCCAGGATTACGGCCTTCACTGTCATACTGGCAGTAATTGTCATGAACATATTGTGGTGGACAGGTACACAGTTCTTAGAGTTGAACAACAACCACAATATTACGGAAACTGCAAAACCTTTCAATCAACAGGCCATGCAGCACCGATAAACCCTGTCATTGGGGAATCAACACAAAAAAGGAGTCCCGGTATCCAAGTTCAAAGATACCGGGACTCCTTTTTTCTATCTGTTACCTTATCATAGTAATAAAACGGTCAGTTCACGCGCTCCGTGTGCTCCCATCACCAGCGCCTGCTCAATATCCGCCGTTTTTGATGGACCAGAGATGAATACACCGTAACCATACTCTCCTGTATCTATTTTCTGATACGCCTCGTGCATGTTGTTTACCAGATTTTTCCGGTCGAGCAGAAGTATCAAGGCCTCAGAAATAAAGTACACCGCACGCTGTTCCACATCCTGCTGTACCCAGACAGCTCCGTTTTCACACACACCGATGCGTCCGTCTACCACAGCCAGGTCTGTGCCATCCAAATCAGCAGAAGCCTCCACATCGTCAGGATGAAAAGTGGCACAGGTTATATTCTTCAGATTGGAAGCAATACGTTTGGCATCCGGATACAATTTACGGACCAGCGCATTGACATCTTCTCCCTCATTGACCGTCACCACACGTCCGCCGACTTCTGCCACAACCTTACAGAATTGTGCTACCTGATCAGCGTACGTAATTGCTCCTTGTTCCAATGCAGACAAGTCCGGCTTTTCATAACGTACTCGCGTATTACGACGTATGTTCTGCAATATATCTTCTCTACTACTCATAGCTTCCCTATTTTACTTTACCCTTTTTCCACATTTCATTAAAACTTTCCTTAGCAAACTGTGGCATTTCATGTTCTTTTCCCCAGTCATTCAATCCATTGTACACCAGTGAACGAGGGAAAGAATTCACCCACGAAGCCCGTGCCAGAGCCAAATTAAATAAAGACGGATGTTCCATCAGCACCTTCATACCGCCCGACATGAGACGCTTGGACGAGCTGGCTACTCCCAAGCCATCCAGTTTTTGTCTCCAACGATAAATCTGGTCTGCCAAATCTACTTTCGCCGGACACACATTCTGGCAAGAATAACACAAAGAACAGGCCGATACATTATCATAATAGTGTAAAGGTGCTTTCAGCATTCCCAGATTAATGCCAATCGGGCCCGGAATAAAATAGGTATAAGAATATCCGCCGGAACGACGGTACACCGGACATGTATTCATGCAAGCTCCGCATCGCAAGCAGTTCAATGTCTTTACATGCTCCTGATCAGCCAGAATATTACTACGCCCGTTATCTACGATAATGATGTGCAGTTCACCTCCTTTGCGGGGTTTACGATAATGCGAGGTATAGGTCGTGATAGGTTGTCCGGTACCAGAACGTGCCAGCAAGCGGGTAAATACGCCCAGTGCCTCACGGTCTGGCACAATCTTCTCCAGCCCGAAAGCTGCAATCTGTAATTTAGGTTGCGAAGTACCCATATCCGCATTACCTTCATTGGTACACACCACAAACTCACCCGTAGAAGCCACGGCAAAATTAGCACCAGTCATGGCTGCTTCTGCTTCAATAAACTTATGACGCAGATTCTTACGTGCCGCATGCGTCAAATAAGTCTGGTCATTGTTGCCCGGCTCCGTGCCCATCTCTTTCACAAACAGTTCACCGATTTCCTCCTTCTTGATATGGATGGCCGGCACCACGATGTGACTGGGTTTCTTATGCATCAGCTGAAGGATTCTTTCTCCCAAATCACTTTCCACCACATCAATTCCTTTCTGAATCAGGAATTCATTCAGTCCACATTCTTCGGCCAGCATCGATTTACTCTTGATAAAGCGATGCACATTGTGTCCGTGCAGAATATTATAGATTATAGAACAATACTCATCGGCATCTTTCGCCCAATACACATGGGCTCCGTTTGCCTGTGCGTTCTTTTCAAACTCCTGCAAAAGCAAATCCAGGTGACTGTTGCTGTACATCTTGATGGCAGAAGCCATGTCGCGCAACTGTTCCCATTCCGGTACCTCCCGGCTAATCTTATCTCGTTTGGCACGCATCATCCACAAGGTCTGGTCATGCCATCCCGCCAGTTCCTTATTTTCCTGAAACTTCTCGGCGGTTTTTGAATGTTTCGTACTCATAGTCCTGCAGCTAAAACTTCTACAATATGAATGGTTTTGATAGGCAACTTCTCTCTGGCAATTATCCCGTTCTGATGCATCAGACAGGAGCCATCGGCACCTACGATATATTCTGCCCCCGTATCTATATGACGTTTTACCTTGTCACGTCCCATCTGTCCGGATACGGCGTGTTCTTCTACCGCAAACATACCTCCAAATCCACAACACTCATCCGGTCTTTCCGGTTCTACCACTTCAATGTCTTTCACCAAGGAAAGCAAATCACGAAGCTTATTATAATACGGGATATTCAATTCGCTCGGTGAAGAAAGGTGCATCAGGCGCACTCCATGACAACTGTTCTGGATACTGACCTTGTGAGGGAAAGAAGCCTGCAAGGAAGTGGGTTTCACCACGTCATGAATAAATTCGCAGATATCATAAATTTTGCCCTCGCTGGCACAACGATGAGGTTCCTTGGCTAATAACTGTCCATAATGATCACGCACAAATACCACACAGCTGGCCGACGGGCCTACAATGTAATCATACTGTTCAAAAAGACGGTCAAAACGTTTGGCCAACTCTACTGACTCTTCTTCAAATCCTGCATTTGCCATCGGTTGTCCGCAGCAAGTCTGGTCCAGCGGATAATCTACATCCACCCCCAGGCTTTTCAGCAACTTAAAAGAAGCCACTCCCACCTGCGGATAAACGGCATTGATATAACAGGGAATAAATAATCCTACTTTCATATACTTAAAATCTGTTATTCGTCTTCTTTCGAGCAAAAGTAAAAGGTTTTCTCGGGAAATGAAAACTTTATTTCAGATTTTGAAAACGATTTAAACCACCATAACAAAATGTAAAAAATGCGTGCGCCCCGCGAATCACTTCGCAGGGCGCACCCAACTAATAACTAACTTCTTTTACTTTTGTGGTTTACGTAATTTCTATATGACTAACACTGCAAAGATAGGTGTTAAAGGCTGTACCCGCAATACCTAAATGTAGGTATTTTAGAATTAATCCAAATAACGACCTTTCTAAAGATTCATTTTCACTTCACTCAACTCTACCAACTTATTTACGATGGCATAAATGGTCAGTCCGGCGGCCGAGTGAATCTGTAATTTTCGCGTAATGTTCCGGCGATGCGTAATGACCGTATGCACGGAAATATAGAGTTTTTCGGCAATTTCCTTATTGGTCATTCCTCGCACCACACAACCTACGATTTCTTTTTCCCGCTGGCTCAATGAGTCCTGGTCGCTTTCTTCCTCATCCGGCACGTTCATCAGCATCGACACCTTATGCGACAAAGAATCCACGTCGTCAAATAAATTGACCGAATCATCGTAGCCTTTCAACTGGTTGGCATCCACCATCGTGTAAATCAGCGACACGAATTTCATGGCAGCTTCCGGATATTCCTGCTTGAAAGCAGCCACATCGAACCATCCTCCAAATTGAGGGTTTATAATCAAAATTTGTGGAGTATGTGCCTCCATACAATGCTTCAGGCCCTCTTCTGAAGAAACCTCGATTACCTGTACCGGCAAATCAGGCAGACGCCTCAACACAGACACGAGTCCGCTGCGAATAATCATCGACGTATCTGCCACAGCAATGTATATTGTTTCCTGCGGTTTCATTTTATCTCCTTTTCCAACTCCATGATTGCGGGCACGAAAATAAAATCTTCCACCCGGTTGTGCGAAGCCAAATCCTCCTCACAACTAAATATATCGAACAAGGTAGCATTCAGCAGCTGGTTGTCCCCGCCCGACGGATAATATTTGATAATGATATTTTTCAGCTCGGTCAACTTGGCATTGATCTGGTCATGGTGACGGGCAAAAACTCCGATGCTGTAATCTTTCAGCCGTTCTCCCTTCAGCAAATGTTCCACATAAGTAAATACCTTTTCATTCTCATATTCCATGTGCTTGCGTACCTCGTGCACGTATGCATCGAAAAACTTCACAATCAGAAAAGCGACTTCATTCTCCGATGAACAGTCGATTGCCTCTATCAGTTTCCGCCGGATGGTAGGCAACTGGAAATCCAGAAAATAGGAATGAGCCTTTTTAAGGTATTCTACCAGTGCAGGAATGGAAAGTCCCTGCAAATGGTCGTGAATATGATTGCTCTCCTCGCCCAGGAAATTGACCACTATCAGGAATGTATTGCAATCCACCTGATTCATGTCGCACACTTCCTGCACGGACTTGTCACCAAACCCTAATGAGATGCCAAAACGGCTCATCACCTGCAGAAGAGCATAATTCTCACAAATCAAGTCGCCCATCTTGTCGGTGGGTTTATACATTCGCGTAGTATTGTTACACATAAATATCGTATTCATAAATTCACACTGCAAAATAAGAGAATCCTTTCAACACCCGCAATCACCATTTGTAGGTATATTGTCTGAAACATATCCGTCAGGCAAAGATAAGGCAGGCACCGCGTTTCCACCAGCCGAAAATACACAAAAATCCCTAAAGAAAAGAGAGAAAACGAGTCATCGTATCCAGAAAAAAAATACCTTTGTTACATAAACTTTAAAATTATCATATTATGTATACCATACAGACCAACGCTTCCGGCACACGCAGCATGGAAATTTCTGAAAAGCATCTGGAAACCATTGAAAAATATTCGCTCTTCCAACAGCTTATTGACAGCAACGGAATTGTGGACGAAACCGTGCTCGACAAACTGAAACTGAACATCCGTTCGCTCATTGCGTCCATGGAAGAAAACAGCAAGGACTTGCTCGACCTGTGCATTGACGTGATTTATCACAACAACATGAAAGCGTTCGGCTTACACCAGCTCATCCTTCTTTATATCAAATGGGAAAGAGAAAAAGAAGAGAAAGAGGAACAAGAAGAAACTGAAGAAAACCACAATTAAAGAAACGCCTTGAAAGAATACAAGCTGACCGACTGGTTGCCTACTACCAAGAAAGAGGCTGAACTGAGGGGATGGAACGAACTTGACGTCATCATCTTCAGTGGAGATGCGTACGTGGACCATCCTTCTTTCGGTGCTGCCGTCATCGGACGAATGCTTGAAGCCAAAGGACTGAAAGTAGCCATCATCCCCCAGCCCAACTGGCGCGATGACCTGCGCGACTTCAAGAAACTGGGAAGACCAAGACTGTTCTTCGGCGTATCTGCCGGATGTATGGACAGCATGGTCAACAAGTATACGGCCAACCGACGGCTGAGAAGCGAAGATGCCTATACGCCCGACGGACGCCATGACATGCGCCCGGAATATCCCAGCATTGTCTATACGCAGATTCTGAAAAAACTGTACCCTGACGTACCGGTGGTTTTAGGCGGTATCGAAGCCTCTCTTCGACGCCTGACGCACTATGATTATTGGGAAGAGAAATTACGTCCTTCCATCTTGGTAGAATCAGGAGCCGACCTGCTTATTTACGGAATGGGAGAAAAACCCATTACAGAACTGAGCGAGCGCTTGCTTGAAGTAAAAGGAGAAGTTCATGCTGGAGACTTGCCGCACGACATTCCACAAACAGCCTACCTGATTTCACAGAAAGAGGTAGCCGCTCTGCCAGAAAATCCGAACGGCCAAGGCGACCTGACACTCTATTCGCATGAAGAATGCCTGAAGGATAAGAAAAAGCAGGCACAGAACTTCCGACATATTGAGGAAGAATCCAACCGCTATGCGGCAGCCCGCATCCTTCAGCAGGTAGGAAAGCAGACGGTGGTAACCAATCCACCTTATCCTCCCATGACGCAAGGAGAGCTGGACATGTCGTTCGACCTGCCTTACACCCGCCTTCCGCATCCTAAATACAAAAACAAGCGGATTCCGGCTTATGAAATGATCAAGTTCTCTGTCAACATCCACCGCGGATGCTTTGGCGGATGTGCTTTCTGTACCATCTCGGCTCATCAGGGAAAGTTCATTGTCAGCCGAAGCAAGGAAAGTATTCTCAAGGAAGTGAAAGCCATCGCTGAAATGCCTGACTTCAAAGGGTATCTGAGTGATTTGGGAGGTCCCTCGGCCAACATGTACCAAATGGGTGGAAAAGATACGGCTCTTTGCCGTCGCTGCAAACGTCCGTCGTGCATCCATCCTAAAGTCTGCCCGAACCTGAATACCGACCACCAGCCGTTATTAGAGATATACCATGCAGTAGACAGTTTGCCGGGTATCAAGAAAAGCTTTATCGGTAGTGGAGTGCGTTACGACCTGCTTCTGCATCAGAGTAAAGATGCAAAGACCAACCAGAGTACCAAGGAATATACTCGCGAACTGATTACACGTCACGTAAGCGGACGACTGAAAGTAGCTCCGGAACATACCAGTGACAAAGTGCTATACCTGATGCGCAAGCCACCGTTCGAGCAGTTCTACGAGTTCAAGCGTATCTTTGACAAAATCAACAAAGAAGCGGGATTAAGGCAACAGATTATCCCCTACTTCATCAGCAGTCACCCTGGCTGTACGGAAGAGGACATGGCCGAACTGGCGGTCATCACCAAGAAACTGGACTTCCATCTGGAGCAGGTACAGGACTTTACGCCTACTCCCATGACCGTCTCTACGGAAGCATGGTACACAGGCGTACATCCCTACACATTGGAACCGGTATTCTCGGCCAAGACCCCTCGTGAAAAACTTGCCCAGCGCATGTTCTTCTTCTGGTATAAACCTGAGGAACGGAAGGCCATTATCAACGAATTACGGAAAATCGGTCGAAACGACCTTATCAACAAACTATACGGGAAATCGTGATTTTCCCACCGCAAGGTTCGTCCGTGTCAAGCATGACGCGGACGAATTTTGCGTACTACCGTCGACAAACTTTTCTGGATGGTCCGGGTCAGCACAATTAAGGTAACGGCCACCAAGATAAGGAATATTCCCCAGCCTTCCTGCATGGTAAACTCTTCCCAAAAAATCAAGGCACCGATACATACGGCCGTCACTGGCTCCATGGCTCCCAATACCGAAGTCATTGTTCCACCAATATTCTGTACGGCCAAGACCAAGGTAATATTGGAAATAACAGTAGGCACCACCGCCAGCAAGAACAGATTACCGATTGAAACTGCATCCGGCACAGGCTGTATTCCCTGATTGGTCAACGCTTTTATGGCAAACAGCACCGTACTTACGATAAATACGTAAAAAGCTAATTTCCGTCCGCTCATGTCACGCAATCTTGATTTATTGACTGCTACAATGTAGCCCGCATAACATACGGCTGAAAGCAGGACAATAATCACTCCCGTCGCATCGGCCGACAACTCATCTCCCTTCAACGAAAGTTCAGATACGCCATATATTGCCAGCAGAATAGCTACCCACGTTACCCAGGAAGCTTTCTCACGGAACAAGACCAACATCAGCAAGGTCACAAATACGGGATAGGTAAAATGAAGTGTCGTGGCTACCCCGGCTCCCATAAATCCATATCCCCAGAACAGGAACATAGCTGATCCTGTGTACAGCAGTCCCAACAAAAGAAACATCGGAATATCACGGCTTTCTATACGAAATGACTCCTTCTTTATTTTCATCATGGCACCCAATGCAAAGGTGGCAAAGAGAAAACGATAAAAAAGAATCGAATCAAACACCATCCCTTTCTGCATCAAAGGCAGCGTAAACAAGGGTATCAAACCAAATGTTACCGAAGTGGCAATCCCATAGAAAAAACCTTTCAAGCTATTCATATTTTCTGATTTTACGATAAAAACGCCGCAAAGGTACACAATTTAGCCGACATTCCTAAAAAGAAAAGAAGCGGCAGATACCTCATTATCGGGTTTCTGTCGCTTCCTCCATATAAAATCACTTGAACTTTTATCTTTCTCCAATCGGCTTGTAGTCCACTTCCTCCAGTACGTTCTTGTACGCCGGACGGATAATGCGACGACCTTCGAAGTTCAGTTCCTCAATACGGTGTGCCGTCCATCCCACAATACGGGCCATGGCAAACAGCGGCGTATAGATTTCATGCGGCAAACCCATCAGTTCGTAGATAAAGCCTGAATAGAAATCCACATTCGAGCAAACCTGCTTCTTGGTTCCTTTCACTTTCTTGAAGCATTCAATGGCACGCTGTTCCAGGAGTTCAAGGAAAGCAAATTCTTTCTCACATCCCTTTTCTGCCACCAATTCACCAGCCAGTTCTTTCAGCAATACCGCACGCGGGTCGGAAATTGTGTACACCGCATGACCGATACCGTAAATCAGTCCACTGCCATCGTAGGCTTCCTTGTTCAGCATGCGGGTCAGATAAGTATCGATTTCGTCTACATTCGTCCAGTCAGAAATTACCTCTTTCAAGTGATGGAACATCTTAACCACCTGAATGTTGGCACCTCCGTGCAAAGGACCTTTCAACGAACCGATTCCGGCTGCAATGCTGGAATACGTATCCGTGCGAGTAGAACTGGTGACGCGTACGGTAAATGTTGAGTTATTACCACCTCCATGCTCTGCCTGAAGCACCAGCAGCAAGTCGAGCATACGCGCTTCCAGCGGAGTGTACTCTTTCTTAATCATGTAAAGGAAGTTTTCGGCCAGCGACAGATTCTCGTGCGGATGACGAATGTGCAACGAACGTCCGTGTATGCTATGACGGTAGATGCTGTACGCATACGCAATGATAGTCGGGAACTTTGAAATCAGTTCGATGGACTGACGCATCAGGTTGTCGCGTGAAATATCATCCGGATTCGGGTCGAACGTGTACATTTCGAGCACACTACGTGCCAGGATGTTCATGATGTTCTGTCCTTCCAAGTCGATAATGTTCATGGTCGTCTTCTTGTCCAGCGGCATGTTGTCATTGATGAGTTCCTTGAACGAAGCCAGTTGTTCGCTGTCAGGAAGTTCACCCGACAACAACAGGTAAGCCACTTCCTCAAAGCCGAAACGTTTCTCTCGCAGCAAGGCATGAGCAATGTCGTCCAAATCGTATCCGCGATAGAACAACTTACCCGGAATAGCCTTCAATCCCTGATCGGTACGTTCATAGCCCACCACATTACCAATCTTTGTCAGTCCCACGAGCACACCCGTCCCATCTTCGTTACGCAGACCTCGCTTTACATTGTATTTCGTGAACAGTTCATTGTCGATGCGGCATGCCTGCTTGGCACACTCGGAAAGTTTGTAAACTATATATTCTTTCTTCATAAACTTCTCTTTTTATCCATTAAAACACTCCGACAAGAAAATCCTCCGACTATTACAGCAAAGAAATGATTTCCTGTCCAAATTCATTCGTGCCCAACGCGTGGCCATTCGGCATAAAACGCGCCAAATCATGAGTAGCCTCTCCTTTCGAGAAAGCTTTCTCCAAGGCATTCACAATCAGTTCGGCAGCTTCTTTCCAACCCATGTACTCCAGCATCATGACAGAAGAGAGCAGCAAGGAACACGGATTCACCACATTCTTTCCGGCAATGTTCGGTGCCGTGCCGTGAGTCGCTTCAAAGATGGCATGTCCGCTCTTGTAATTGATGTTGGCTCCCGGTGCGATACCGATACCGCCCACCATGGCAGCCAGCTGGTCGGACACATAATCGCCGTTCAGGTTCAGCGTAGCAATGACCGAATATTCTTCCGGAATGAGCAGGGTATTTTGCAGGAAAGCATCTGCAATGCAATCCTTCACCACCACTTTTCCATCGTTGATGGCTTTGGCTACGGCAGCCTTGGCAGACTCTTCACCCAACTCTTTCTTCAAGCGGTCATATTCGTTCATGGTGAAAGTCTGGTCCTTGAACTCAGTTTCAGCCACTTCGTATCCCCAGCGCTTGAAACCTCCTTCCGTAAACTTCATGATATTTCCCTTGTGCACCAGTGTTACTGACGGCAAGCCGTGTTGCAACGCGTATTCAATGGCTGCACGCACCAGTCGCTGGGTACCTTCCTTTGACACAGGTTTCACACCAAATGAAGAGGTTTCCGGGAAACGTACCTTAGTCACACCCATCTCATCACGAAGGAAAGCATAGAATTTCTGTGCTTCCGGTGTACCTTGTTCCCATTCGATACCCGCATAAATGTCTTCCGTATTTTCACGGAAAATGTGCATGTTCACCTTGTGCGGCTCTTTCACCGGAGAAACGACTCCTTTGAACCAGCGTACCGGACGCAGGCAGACATACAAATCAAGCGTCTGACGCAATGCCACATTCAGCGAACGGATACCACCGCCCACCGGAGTGGTCAACGGACCTTTGATACCTACCAGATATTCCTTGAATGCTTCCAGCGTAGCCTCCGGCAACCATTCACCAGTCTGCTCAAAAGCCTTTCCACCAGCCAGCACCTCTTTCCATTCAATGCGGCGCTTGCCTACGTAAGCCAGCTCTACTGCTGTATTGACAATTTTCTGACAAACCGGAGTGATTTCTGCTCCTACTCCATCCCCTTCGATAAAAGGAATCACTACGTGATCGGGAACCACCAGTTTCCCGTCCTGCATATACATCTTATTGCTCATTTCTCTCATTTTTTAAAGGTGTTCAAGGCTGAACCGGCCTTAAACCAGTTAATTTGCATTTCATTATAGGTATGAAGCACTTCGAATGTTTCTGTCGTGCCGTCTTCGTGCGTCAATACGGCATGCAACGGTTTACCCGGAGCAAAGCGTTGCAACCCCAAGATAGAAATCCGGTCGTGCTCACGCACCTTGTCGTAATCGTTCTTGTCGGCAAAAGTCAGTGCCAGCATACCCTGTTTCTTCAAGTTTGTTTCATGAATACGGGCAAAACTCTTGGCCAGGATTACCCGCACGTTCAGAAAGCGCGGTTCCATGGCGGCATGTTCACGACTGGAACCCTCTCCGTAGTTTTCTTCTGCCACTACGATAGAGCCCATGCCCTTTGCCTTGTACTGCTTGGCCACTGCCGAAACGGCTTCATATTCGCCAGTCAACTGATTCCATACGCAGTTAGTCTTACCGTTGAATGCATTGACAGCCCCCATCAGCATATTATCGGAAATATTTTCCAGGTGTCCGCGGAAGCGCAACCATGGTCCGGCCATAGAGATGTGGTCGGTAGTACATTTTCCCTGCGTCTTAATCAGCAGCGGAAGTTCCATGAAGTCTTCTCCATTCCATGCAGCAAACGGTTCCAGTTTCTGCAAGCGCTGTGAGTCCGGCTGAATGGTCACTTCCACCTTTCCTCCGTCGGCCGAAGGAGCCACATAGCCATTGTCATCTACTGTAAATCCTTTCAGCGGCAGTGTTTCCCCCGTCGGCGAATCAAGTCTGACCTCTTCTCCCTTCTCATTCTTCAGTGTATCCGTCAGCGGATTAAAGCACAGGTCGCCCGCAATGGCAAACGCCACAGCCATTTCCGGTGAAGCAATGAACGCATGTGTGTTCGGATTGCCATCGGCACGCTTGGCAAAGTTACGGTTGAACGAAGTCACGATAGAATTAGCCCGAAGCGGATCGTCAGTCACACGCTTCCACTGTCCGATACAAGGACCGCAGGCATTGGTCATCACCACACCGCCGATGCTCTTCAAGTCCTCAATCATGCCGTCGCGCTGAGCCGTGCAATATACCTGTTCCGAACCCGGATTGATAATCAGCGAAGCCTGCATCTTCAAACCTTTTGCCTTTACCTGACGGGCTACCGAAGCTGCACGACTCAAATCCTGATAAGAAGAGTTGGTACAAGAACCAATCAATCCCACTTCCATCTTCTGCGGGAACCCTTCCTTCTTCACACGGGCAGCAAATTCCGATACCGGACAAGCTGCATCGGGCGTAAACGGTCCGTTCACATACGGTTCCAGTGCAGAAAGGTCGATTTCAATCAAACGGTCGTAATATTTCTCCGGCTGCTGTGCCACTTCCGCATCTGCCCTCAGGTCGGCCGCATTTGCCTCAGCCAGTTCGGCAATATCCTCACGTCCGGAAGCACAGAGGTAGCGCTTCATCTCCTCATCGTAAGGGAAAACAGAAGTCGTAGCTCCCACCTCAGCTCCCATGTTACAGATAGTAGCCTTGCCGGTAGCAGACAACGAGCGGGTTCCCTCCCCGAAATATTCAATAATGGCATTCGTTCCTCCCTTCACGGTGAGAATACCTGCCAGTTTCAAAATCACATCTTTTGGCGAAGCCCATCCGTTCAACGCACCGGTCAGCTTCACCCCAATCAGTTTCGGCATCTTCAGTTCCCATTCCATGCCGGTCATCACGTCCACTGCGTCAGCACCGCCCACGCCAATGGCAATCATGCCCAATCCACCGGCATTCGGTGTGTGTGAATCGGTTCCCACCATCATGCCACCCGGAAACGCATAGTTCTCAAGTACAACCTGATGAATGATACCTGCTCCCGGTTTCCAGAAGCCGATGCCGTACTTCGAAGCCACACTTTTCAGGAAATCGTATACCTCTTTATTAGTAGTGCAAGCAGAAGGCAAATCCTCTTCCACTCCTTTATATGCTTGAATCAAATGGTCACAATGTACGGTAGCAGGAACAGCTGAAACGGATTTTCCCGCATTCATAAACTGCAACAGCGCCATCTGAGCCGTCGCATCCTGCATGGCTACACGGTCCGGACGGAAGTTAACATACTCTTCCCCCCGACGGAAAGCTGCCACCGTGTTTTCGTCGTATAAATGTGCATACAATATTTTTTCAGCCAAAGTCATGGCACGCCCCAGTTTCTTACGGGCCTTTTCTACTTTTTCTGCATACGACGCATAGAACGTCTTCTGCATTTCCATGTCGTAAATCATCTGAACAATCTTTTATAACTTCGTGCGCAAATATATTGAAAATATCTCACAATATCACACTTATATCAAATAAAAAACAACAATCTGCCACAAAACCTCATTTCTTTATAACAGAGGGCTGGTTTTTACCGCATTCCGGAAAACTTTTTGACGCGTCATTATCCTTAAATTGAAAATTCCCTGCATATTCTTGCTATTTTCCTTGTTCGTTTTCTACGTTTTCCTACCGCAAACCCTATGTTTCCCGTCGCAGAAACGTAGGGTTCCCGAACGGAAAACATACGGTTCCGCGACGGGAAACATAAAAAATCTTGAAAAGTTTCCGAATAAACTCACCGAATTTAGAAAAAAGTAGCGCCATCACATAAAAGCCAAATTATCCGCCTTTTCTGCCAGTAGAATCTCCCGCATTTTATTCGTTTTCTTCGGGATTTTTTGTAAGTTTGGAGAAACTCTTATTCAACTATATTATGGAAACATATCTATTCTGGCTGGTCCCGGCGGCATCGCTGCTGGCATTGGCACTTGCCGGATACTTCTACCGGCAAATGAAGCAGGAAAGTGAAGGTACACCTACCATGGCACGCATAGCATCGTATGTCCGGAAAGGAGCCATGTCTTACCTGAAACAGCAATATAAAATAGTTACCCTTGTATTTATCGGACTGGCTGCCTTGTTTGCCATCATGGCCTATGGATTCAACTTGCAAAACCATTGGGTACCCGTGGCATTCCTCACTGGAGGTTTCTTCTCCGGTCTGTCGGGTTACTTAGGCATGAAAACCGCTACGTATGCCTCTGCACGTACGGCAAATGCCGCACGCAACTCACTGAACAAAGGATTGAAAGTGGCATTTCGCAGTGGAGCGGTTATGGGACTTGTGGTCGTAGGACTGGGATTGTTTGACATTTCTTTCTGGTACCTGCTGTTGGATTTCTGCATTCCGGAAGATGCATTGAATCCCACCGCCAAGTTATGCGTCATCACCACCACCATGCTGACTTTCGGAATGGGAGCCTCCACCCAGGCTTTGTTTGCCCGTGTAGGAGGAGGTATTTATACCAAGGCGGCCGATGTGGGAGCTGATCTGGTGGGAAAAGTAGAAGCGGGCATTCCGGAAGACGACCCGCGCAACCCGGCTACGATTGCCGACAATGTAGGCGATAACGTAGGTGATGTAGCCGGAATGGGAGCCGACCTCTACGAATCCTACTGCGGTTCGATTCTGGCTACCGCTGCCTTAGGAGCTGCCGCCTATATCGGCACGGGAGATACCGCCATGCAGTTTAAAGCCGTCATCGCCCCGATGCTGATTGCAGCCGTAGGTATCATCTTGTCCATCATCGGTATTTTTGCTGTTCGTACCAAAGAAAATGCAGGCATGAGGGAATTGCTCAAAGCTTTGTCTACAGGCACCAACCTCAGTGCGGGATTGATTGTCATCGCCACCTTTAGCATTCTTTGGGTACTGCAAATTGATAACTGGCTGTATATTTCACTGGCTGTAGTCATCGGACTGATTGTGGGTATCGTCATCGGACAGTCTACTGAATTCTACACTTCCCAATCCTACAAGCCTACTCAAAAACTGGCGGAAAGCGGAAAGACTGGTCCTGCTACCGTCATCATTTCGGGCATCGGATTAGGAATGGTATCGACTACGATTCCGGTCATTGCAGTTGTAGCCGGCATCATCCTGTCCTACTGGCTGGCTTCCGGTTTCGATTTTACCAACATCAGCATGGGACTTTATGGCATCGGTATCGCTGCCGTGGGCATGCTGTCCACTTTGGGCATCACATTAGCCACGGATGCCTACGGGCCGATTGCCGACAATGCCGGCGGTAATGCGGAAATGAGTGGTTTGGGAGCTGAAGTCCGCAAACGCACGGATGCGCTGGATTCACTGGGTAACACCACAGCCGCTACGGGTAAAGGTTTCGCCATCGGCTCTGCTGCCCTGACCGGACTGGCACTACTGGCTTCTTATATTGAAGAAATACGCATCGGACTGGAACGTATCGGTACCACCGTACTGGAACTTCCCAACGGACTGGAAGTAATGATTCACGAAGCCGGATTCACGGACTTCATGATGTTCTACGATGTCACGCTTATGAATCCCAAGGTACTTTCGGGAATGTTTATCGGTAGCATGATGGCCTTCCTGTTCTGCGGACTGACCATGAATGCTGTAGGAAGAGCAGCTGCCCACATGGTAGAGGAAGTACGCCGGCAGTTCCGTGAAATCAAAGGTATTCTGGAAGGAAAGACTGAACCTGACTACGCACGCTGTGTACAGATTTCCACCCTTGGTGCACAAAAAGAAATGGTATTCCCGTCGCTGTTGGCCATCATCGCCCCCATTGTGACAGGTCTGCTGTTTGGTGTGCCGGGTGTCATAGGGCTGCTGATAGGAGGACTTTCTTCAGGTTTCATTTTAGCGATTTTCATGGCCAATTCCGGAGGTGCCTGGGACAATGCCAAGAAATACGTGGAAGAAGGAAACTTTGGCGGGAAAGGCAGTGAAGTACACCGAGCCACAGTCGTAGGCGATACGGTAGGTGACCCGTTTAAAGATACCTCCGGTCCCAGCCTGAACATCCTGATTAAACTGATGAGCATGGTAGCCATTGTCATGGCAGGCCTGACCGTTTCATGGAGCTTATTCTGATAAACTAGAATAAAAGCAAAATACCCCGAATCCGTAAGCTAATCAAGCTGTCAGATTCGGGGTATTTTCATGTCATAGCAAGAGGCATGATTTATTCAATACCTAAATATTGCTTCCAGTATCTCTCACCTAAATCAAGAAATACTAAGCGATTGATTACAATAGGTCTATCGTAAGGAATATATCCTTCCTTATAGCAAGTATAGGTGGACCCTTCAGGATTTATTTCATAACTGACCTGATACCTGAAACATCCTACTCCTTTATGAAGATTCGGAGGTCAAAACGACGGCAAACGGAAGCAAAAGTTAGCGTTATAAAATGCTGATTTACAGGATATAATTTTTAACAAACCGAAATTTTGGCTATTGGCGAATCGTCCTTTTTGGAGTAATTTTGTACCGCCATTGTACCACGTGAGAGGGGTCGCACGGCACGACATCCTTTCAACAGCGTGCAACAATGTTCAACAGTGTGCAAATAAATTTCTTCGATTATGGACCGTCATATTAAACAGAATTTAACAGGTCAGTCCCATTCAGAATGGGATATACCAAGCAAGCCGTTCCTCACCATTGGAGAGGTGGCAAACCTTCTGCAAGTGAGCAACAGAACTGTGTACAACTTGATATACAAGGGTACACTCAGAGCTTGCAAGATAACGTATCACATTACGCTAATCACCAAAGAGGATTTCTTCTTGATGATTAAGGAAACAACCTACTGCAAGCGCAATACTTCGATATTCGCCAAGCAGATAAAAAAGAATAAAGAGAAGATGAAAGCAGACATACAGAATACAGACAAGGTTTCTTCTTTTCAACAAGAGGGAAAGAAGAAAACAAAGAGCACCCCAACAAAACGGCAGCTCATACCATCGAGTAACTACAAACAATCCGTGCGTGACACATTCACGGAAGATAAAAATGTCGGTGGAGACCTTTATACAATGGCTGAGATTTGCCAAAAGTTCAATTATACCTATGGGCGGTTTTACAACCTCCGTATGCGTTACTCTATCCCTTGTGTCAAAGCCAATTCAACCAAGTGCTTTCCAAAAGCGGAAGTGGACAAGGCTATGGCAGAAGAAAGTGAACGGCTGGGCACTAATCTGACCGAGCATTGGTATTCCTGTTTCGACATTATGCGCCTGTTCGGTTTGGGCAAGACCCAAGTCCGCAGGTTCGCCCTCGCTCATGGAGTCAGAACCAAGCGCATACACGGCAACCGCCTGTACTATCTGAAAGCCGATTGGGATGCCGCCCGAAAGATATCAGAGCAGAAAAGCGCAAGCACGAAAGCCAAACGTGAAGTATAGCATCCCCTTAACAAGAGCAATAATCAAAACATCAAAGATATGACAAACATTTGTACAAAGGTAACGGTCAGAAAACGACCTATCAAGAATGGGCAGGTGTCGCTTTATTTGGATTTCTACCCACCTATCAGACACCCTAAGACAGGCAAACCGACAAGACGTGAATATCTCGGCATCTACATCTATGCCAACCCGTCAGAGAAATTTGAGGTGGAGTTCAACAAGACCATGCTCCGCAATGCGGAACTTATCAAGTGCAAGAGAACCGAAGCCATCATCAATGAGGAGTTTGGCTTTCTTGACCACAACAGGGGCAAGGAAAGTTTCTTGGAATACTTCCGCTCAAAGATGGCGGACAATGATAATTTCAGAAATTGGAATACCGCCTACAAGCACTTTGAGAAGTATTGCGGTGGCAGTTGCACGTTCAATGACCTATCAGTGGACTTCTGTCAAGGCTACCTCACTTATATGCTCTCACTCACCACACAGAACAAGAGCAAGATGATGGCTTCCACCGCCAACAACAATCTGAACAAGTTGAAATGCGTGTTGCGCCAGGCATACGAGGAAAGACGTATCAAGGAAAATATCGCCCCACGGCTGAAACACGCCAAAGAAGCCAATACAAAGCGTGAGTTCCTGACACTTGACGAAGTGAAAATGCTTGCGAACACTCCTTGTGAGAAACCAGTTATAAGGTCGGCTGCTCTCTTTTCCTGCCTTACAGGATTGCGTATAAGTGACATCATCCGTTTGCAGTGGGAGAACATCATCAAGGGTGCTGATGGTGGCTGGTGTATGCACATCGTTACCAAGAAAACGAGGACGGAAGCCGTGCTGCCATTGTCCGAAGAAGCCCTTGCCTTGTGTGGTGAACGCACAGAGGGACAAGTGTTCAAGGGACTGACACAAACCATTCTCCCTTTATATCTCAAAGATTGGATTAAGTCGGCAGGGATTACGAAACACATTACTTTTCACGGGTTCCGACACACCTATGCTACCTTGCAACTGGCTGCCGGCACCGACTTGTACACCATATCAAAGATGCTTACGCACAGCAATGTCGGAACGACACAGGTCTATGCCGATGTGGTGAACGACTTGAAGCGCAAGGCTTCCGAACAGATAACACTCAAATAGTAACACAAAACATAGATATATGGACAACATCACATTTGAACAGTTACCGCAGGCGGTATCTCTTTTGATTGAACGTGTCGGGCAGCTTACAAGCAAAGTGGAGGAAGCATTGGGCAAGAATGACAATCCACAGAGCAGAAAGCACAAGTTACTGACATTGGACGAGGTGGCTGTATTGCTTAACAAATCCGCATCCACCATTTATACAATGACTTCCGAGAAGCGCATACCATACCATAAACAAGGGAACAAGCTCTATTTCTTTGAAGATGAAATCATCCATTGGATTGAACAGGGCGGAACATCGGGAACGGGTTGCGAGGAAGATTTCAACAAACGGCTTGAATCCTTGCGGAGTGGCAAGAAGCGCAAGCCGAGTTCTCTGAAAACTGAAACGAACAATTAAATGCAGGAGGCAATATGAACAAGGACACTTTAATAGTCACCATCACAAATCAAGACCCCAAACTGGCACAGGCGGTCAGCAAAATGGTCGATTATATCCAAGACAGATGGGCAGCACCATATCCCAGCAAGGAACAGACGGAAGCGGTCAACGACTACCTCCGTTCTGTCCATGCGGACAAAGGCGGTGCATTGAATGAAACCGACATTGCCCACCGCAAGATAGCGTCACAGAAAATAACCATCAACGCTATCCGTTTGCTTGACCATGACCAACTCGACCGTCTGCAGGACGTACTGAACCACATAGCAGAGGATAGGGAGTATTATATGCCCGAAAGGAAATACGGAATGGGTAGATAGCAGACCATTGTAACACCATCATATCATAGATTATGGACACCAAGAAACAAAACATACATTATTGCACCATCCTGTCTTCCGAACAATGGATTTTTCTTTTGGAAGGCAAATCATCCGTGAACCGATACAAGTGTCTGTACAGGCTGATGTCCGAAGCCGTGCGGACAAAGACCGTTTATAAAATCAAAGGAATAGAGATTGCTTTGGAGGTGGGACAGGTCGCAACCTCCGATGTGGAGTTAGCCGAATACTTGGACTGTAACCGCAAGACCATCGGCAAACTCATAGACAGTTTTAACAGGCTCGGTATGCTGACCACCAAGACCAACAACCGAACTTCCGTTCATACCTTGCATTTCCTCACAGGCTGGTATGTCAATGGCGTTCTTTTAACCAATCCCCATTATGTCAGACCTTCGGCTACCGCCAAAGGACAGACTGGTGATATACGGACACCTGCCACCGACACATCTTTTTCTTTTGGTGGGCAATGCAATGCCCAACGGCAAGAACAGGAAACGGACAGCACAAAGTGCGATACATTCTCTCTTTCTTCTTCCCTCTGTTCATCTGATACTCCCGACCTGCCACCTCCTGACTTTTTTACCGAGGATGAAACGGACAATCCCCATATCATAGACTATGGGAACAGACCGTTTGACAACATTTCCACGGAAAGCCACAAAAAAGGCGCAGGACGGCACGAATGACGGCGAGACTATCCCGACATAGGTGCGAGTGAAAGGCGGGCGCAGAAAGCGGAATTTCAAGCGGTACTCCGTTGTCGTTGGGGGGACTGACTGGACTTGTCCAGATATAGCCCACTATAACTACACGCTTCGCTTCCGTAGTTGTGGGCTCTCCCGAGGGGCTGGGCTTTGCCCCGTCCCACTTATGGCTCTGCCCTAAGAACCCGGTCGGATGGCTGTCAGCCCCCAACACCCCTGACCAAAGAGTGACCCTCTCTTTGGAAACTCCGCTCAGTGGTCTCGACCCCCTGAGAACCCCGAGCAGGAAGTGACCCTCTCCCTGCACCCTCCGATTAAGGCTCCGCCCTAATGACCCTTTCCCTATTGTAAATCTGTAAACATCATCATGCCTATGGCACAGAAGACATCAATCAACATCAAGCCCTGCAACATCGGAAGCAGCGAGGCGCACAACAGGCGGACAGCGGAATACCTCGCACATATCGGCAAGGAAAAGTTCTATGTCCGCACCGACCTCATGGCGGCAAACGAGGCATGGGTAGCACCTGATTTCGGCGGCACATCGCTGTCGGAACGCTACAATCAGATAGCCGCGATGGTAAAGGAAAAGACAGGTCGGGCGATGCAGACCAAAGACCGGGAACGTGTGAACAAGAAGACCGGGAAGGTGACCGTCGTGCGCGGCAGCACTCCGCTCAAGGAGGGTGTCGTGGTAATCAAGGATGATACCACGCTGGAGCAGTTGCGCCGTTTCTGTGAGGTGTGTAAGGAGCGTTGGGGTATCACAACTTTGCAAATCTTCATCCACCGTGACGAGGGGCATTACGGCACTCCCGGAGATACCGCCACATGGAAGCCCAACCTTCACGCACATATAGTATGGGACTGGATGAACCACGACACCGGGAAATCCTGCAAGCTGGACGAGAAAGCCATGAGCGATATGCAGACGCTTTTGGCTGAGTGTCTTGACATGGAAAGGGGCAGCTCAAAGGAGCAGACGGGAAAGGAGCATCTTGAACGCGCTGACTTCATCATCGCCAAGCAGAAGCAGGAAGCCGAACAGGTAAAGGCGGAAAAGGAAGCAGCCGAAGCCGACAGGGATGCCGCGCTCCGGGAAACGGACAATGCCAAATCCGAACATGAAAAACTCCAGATCGGGAACGAGGAGAAGCGGCGGCGCAGCGTGGAACTTGACAGCGAAATCGCCGAAAAGGAGGAACGTGCGAGAGAGGTTGACAGGGAGAACACGGACAGCATAAAGTCCGGCATCGCCAACCTTTTCGGCAAGGGCAAGTACGCAGCCATCGAGCAGGAGAACGAGAGACTGAAAGCCGAGAACGAGCATATCAAAGAATCGTTCCCCGATGAAGTCAGGAAAGAGGTGGCGAAACGGACAAAGGCACTGACCGAGGCGAAGCGGACGGTCGAACTGGAGCGTGACAGTGCTATGGCAATCGCTGACACTTATGAATCCGAGAGGGACACGGCTCTGCGACAGCTTCAGGAGCAGAAGACCGGGGAGCAGCACCGCATCAGCATGGCGGTGAGCCGAGCAACGGCGGAGAAGGACAAGACCATAAGACAGTTGCAAGGTGCGCTGAAATCGAGCCGGGATATTCTGAATATCATCGCCGATATTCTCTACAAGGCAAGCGAGGTTTTCCGGCGAGCCATTGAAGCGATTATCCATTTCGCCACGGAACAGCACAAGTCAATCTTCTCTCCCTCCGAAGCCGCCGACATCAAGAGCGTGATGCAGAGCTACGGCGAAACCACCGAGCTGCAGAAAGCGGTCGGCGCATGGCTCTGTGACTATGCGGAACACCGACAGCCCTTTGATGAAATAAAACATCGCCATGCATTCAATGAGGTTGGCGATGTCGCGGAAGGTCGGTATGACTGGAAGATTGATAGAGGACGAGGTGGAATCAGCCTGTAATCCCTTTATAAATCTCTTTCATCCAAAATCGTTTATCGGTCAGTTTCATTATTCAATGTACAAGTAATTTATCCGTCGGTTCAATCGACAAACCGGTATAATTGGACTTGATTAACTCGTCCGCTAATCGTTCGGATATAAAGATTGTACTGTCAAATGGAAATGCAAAGAACAGATCCCAAATTGTGCTTCTATCGCGTAATGTGAGTGAATCAAATGTCACGCCAAAAGCCCCAGTCTTATCCTGTGATTTTAATTGCTGATATTGACTGAAAGACTCCAAAGCAATCGAATCTTGCGGAATCGTCCACTCTGTCCTGATGAATGATGATTTGTTGTAGTCTATTAAATCCACGAAAGCAAGCCCGTATAGATGTAACCACAAATATTTCCTAACATCTTTATTAGCGTCTATTAAAGCTGGAAAAATCTGATATGACATGACATTGAAATGCCTGATACATTCATATAATTCAGGAGATATAAGCATATCACACCCCGGTCCGGCTGTCGTGGAGATATAGTCTGACATAACAGCACCCTTTTTTAATTTAAATTTCAAATTGGGATTACATAATAGTTTATTCCACGGACTTATTTGAGATGCCGTGAAAGGACAAAGGCAATCTACTTGTGGGTATTTCTTGCCCATCCTCAGGTCATGTGATAGCTTATAGAATTTCATTGATGTATCATTTTTCATATTTATACTATTTGGCTATTAAAATCAGAATCACTGCGAGGACAAGGAAGCCGAGAAATCCGTTGGCAAGGTTGTTGTCGGCGTGGTCTATGTTATTGAAATCTTCCGAACCATAGCGGATTTGCCGATATGACACTTTCTGTCCGCGACGGAACAGCCGCAGACAACCATACCGAAGCCCGGCTCCGATATGTCTAATCGCCGAGCCGAACCATGACCGTATGAATATTTCAGTGAATATTTCGGCTATCAACTCCATAATCATCAATTATCGTAATCTATGCTAATCCAATAAACAGAATTACAGTTGATCTTGAATATTCGAGAGTCAGCAACAAAAGAATTGCCGATTTTATCTGCCGGAGTCCATTGTTCGGCAATGCATTTACGCAGCATGTCAAAGGGAATTACAGTAGAAATCAAAGCTGTAATTTCTCCTTGATTATTTGATTTCCAATACTGCACATAGTCTGAAAATTCCACATCAGCAGACGCATCATCTTCAATAATACGATATATAAACTCCTTAACATCATCAATCGGTTGCTGATAATTTTTAGTGATTATTCTCACCCAATATGATTTTCGATAATCAGTCCATAAGTCAAACAACCGTCTGAGTTCTCTGTTGCCGTCATAATCATACATGATTCGCTTACAGGTTTTCAAAGAAACCAAAGATGCGGTTCTAATAAAATTATCTGTGTGAAGTTGATAATATGTTGTCGACACCGAAAGAACTGCTTTTAGCAAATCTCCCGGATAAAATTCACAATCAATAAGCAAATCATCGCTTAATATGGCGATAGCCATTGGCAGAGTGTATTGTAAGCCCTTTTCTTGACTGACAGCGAGGTATATATCTGACGGAGTATATTGGCAAAGTTTCTTTCTGCTGATTCTATCCAGTTCAATCGTAAGGCGGTCCATCTCCGACAGCTCACGGAGCCAGCTCCACGCACTAAGTTCACGTAATGACTTATTAAGGTATTCATCAGTTCGTTTCATCGCTTGCCTCCTTTCAGATGGCACAAAGATAACCGACTTTGCGCCCACAGATTACAGGAGAGAGCAAAGCCAACACACAGAATCAATATCTTATAGAGTGTTGCCATACGCAAAGTTACAAATAATAATCGACATTCGATGTGACAAATGTCCCATAGTACATGAAAGTTAAAACGAGATTATTGTCTGTGCCGCAAAAATAATACAATTCTCGCTAAAACCATTACGTTACTATGCGTAAAGTGCTTGAACTGAACGGAAAAACTGAAATATTATCCCTTTATAGCGTGATTCTGCTCTTCCAGCACATTTCCCTGCTTTTCCCTTCTGTTTTGGCTACTAATTAACGTAGGTTGTACCTCGCTTGTTTCTTGAATCGGATATAGCGTTGATTTTCAGCAGTGGTGAGCAATTCCTTGACTAACTATATTAAGAAAATTTTATTGTCCGCTCTATACCCAGATCATGGATGAATTGCTCATCATGACTGACTACAAGCAATGTTCCTTTGTAGTTTTTTAATACCGCTGCCAGTATATTCATACTTGCTATGTCGATATTATTAGTCGGCTCGTCAGCGATGATCATGTCTGGCGCATCTTCGCAGACAATCAGGTGACATAAGGCAAGTTTCATTTTCTCTCCTCCACTAAGACTTCTACACTTCTTGTCCCATGTAGAAGGTGTAAACAGAAAACGGTTCAACAGCATCTTAAGTTCGTGCTCTGGTCTCTTGGAGTTACAAGCCTCCAACTGATCGTAAACAGTCAACTCATTGTCAAGGCACGAATATTCTTGGTCAAGATACAATATGTTCAGCGTTTCTTTACGAAGTATTTCACCGCTTGTAGGCTGCAATGCCCCTGTTATAAGTTTGAGCAAAGTGCTTTTACCACATCCGTTATCTCCCTGAAGCCGTATGCGTTCACCGCTGAATATGGATAAATCCAAGGGATGTTGCCTCCACATAGTATTCCGACCAACATACTTGAAAGTAACATGTTTTGCCTCCACAAGTAGCTTTTTGCCTGCCAAGGCAGAATTTCCCATGTCGATTTTTATCTCTGTATATTCATTGATGGACGAACGTATTTCGTGTATATCTCGTCTCATTGCCTCCATTTTTTTCTGTTGCACCTTATTCAGCCTCGATGTTGTTGCTTCCGATTTGTTACGTAATAATCCCATGGAAATGCGTGCGACACATTTCTTTGCATTCTGCTTTTCTCCTCTCGAAGCATGTTTCTGTTGCCGTTCTATTGTTTTACGGGCAGACTTCTCGGCTTTTGCTAGCTCCTTCTGTTGATTTTCCAGCCGTGTCACTTTAGCTTTAGTTTCCGCATCAACAGTTTCCCGATACGCATCATAATTCATGGGATAGAATTGCATCCCTGTCGGAGACATTTCATAAATTGCGGAAAGCCTGTTTAATAACGTTCTGTCATGGCTGACAATGACGGAGGTACGGTTTGTATGGGCAATGTCTTCATACACCAAAGCTCTGCCTGTCGTGTCGAGGTGGTTGGTCGGTTCATCCATTAGGACAATGGAGGGTTTGAAAATATCCTGTCCGGCAAGAAAGACTCTTGTTTTCTCGCCGCCGCTAAGGTTGCCCATGAGCATATCTGGAGCGATATGTCCGATTTGCCATTTGGCGAAAGCTTCCGTCAACCTTTCCGGAATGTCCCATTCATCGTTTAGCTGTTCGTATTCTTTCTCTGTACCACGCCCGTCCAATATGATTGACAAAGCTCTTAACTTATCTGCCAATCCTAATGCTTCCGCAACACTCATACCATCGAATTGCCCGAAATGCTGTGGTATCATGTACAAGATGTCATCACACACGATGGTTCCTGTTGCAGGAGGGATTTTTCCTGCCAATATTCTCAGGAGTGTGGATTTTCCTACACCATTATTCCCGACAATGGCGCATTTCTCTCCAGCCGGTATGGTGAAAGTGATATTTTGAAACAGGAAATCCTTATTTGGATGTATATACGATAAATCTTGAACTATTAAGCTCATAATTATTTGCAATTATTAAATGTAAAACAAAACGGGATATGACATAAGTTATACACAAGGATCTGGCATAAATCCAGCCCGCTCTATAATTTGTATTTCGTGTATAACCTTTCTTTTTACATGATTGCAAATAACTATTTTGTGCAAAGGTACTACTTTATAGCGATATATCAAAATGATACGTTGCCTTTTGGGGTAGAATTATAGTATTCTTGATATATATCAACAATTTCAAGAGTTGCATTTGGTGTCTTTTATCCTTCCAATTCGCTATTTTTCAAAACACTAAAAATGCTTATCAACTGTTAAGATTTAGTTAAATCTCTCATTCAACACACACACCTTTTCTAATCCTTTCACTCCCTCAAAGCAACTTTTTCACTCCCTCTTTTCCTTTACGGATAGTTGTACCGTTATTTTATTATATGGTTGATTTTCAGCAACAAAAGTCATTGAAAATCAATTCCACATAAAATTCATAAGTATCCCGGTCATTATTATCCGCTACATAAATATGAGACACATCACCGTTTTCATCAAACTCCGCTCCCCACATGGTTATCACATGCCCCTCTGTTATGAGACCTACAGAAAGTCCTATGGCTTTCTTGGTACTCAAGGCATCTTTTATCACTTCATTGAAACATTCCTTACCAAGCCCTCCTACATTGGTTCCCAAACGCACCCCTTCCGGAAAAACATCCTTAAAATATCCAGCAGGATTTAAGGGCTTATTATGAGGAGATGAAGGAGCTATTCCATGTATGAACCAATTAGCACCTTCATCTCCTTTTCCAGCCTTATTGGGAAAAGCATCTAAAAAGCACTGAAAAATATTACTTTCCTGTTTATTACCAGATGGGTATGTATAATCCGGTCCTGTATATTTATCCCCATACAGGTCGATATAACGTTTGTTCTGGTCAATCCACCATTGCAACATATTTGAAGCTGTAGCAGCCCAACACATATACCCATCAGGCACTCCATTCGGCCTCGCAGTAGGATTTAGCTTGTTACAATCGTACCAGCCGTACTCTTTCTTCCACACCAAGGCGGTAGAGGAATACAAAGAAGATAGCGATTTCCATTCTTTATCATCGGGGGCAGTAATTCCATGGACCCAGACTTTTTTATTCGCCCACCGAGCATCACTTTCCTTAAGTGACAAACGAATGGTCACTTGTTTTCCAGCCTCAAAGTCAGACAACACGGTTCCACCTGACACAATCTCAGGAGCTTTAAAAAAAGATTCCTTACCTTGGGAAATGATTTTCAACAAACCATCTCCTTCCCGATAAGGAGCTGCCTCCTGCGGATATATAACAGCTTCCAAACTTCCATCCATATTTTTCTGTGGAGTAATCCACTGATATTCATCAGTACATAAGGAAGCTTCTCCCGTCAGCAGATTCACCTTTCCATCTACCTTACTGCGCACAAAGACCTCCACATCTTCCACATCATTTTGAAGTTGTATTTTCAAACGGTGTAAAACATGATTAAACATCAACACTGATTGAAAATTTCCTTCTTCCAATACGGTTTGAGCAAACAGTAAATCGGAAGCATCCTTTCCAGTTCCCGACTGTACGGAAACCACCGAAAATGAAGAAGATTCAGGAGAAATTCTTGAAGATTCCGATAAAACAGGATAATGCGCCGATAAAGTCAAACGTCCTTTTCCAAATTCAGAACGCTTCAAACGAGGATACCACTCACCTCCCGTCAAGGTTAGTTCCCGATAAGAGATGTTTCCTTCACATGCTACATAAAGCCCAATACAATCTCCTTCACTGAAACTTCCAGCACCCTCTTGCGACAAATCAGCACGAGAAAGTGTTTTCGTAAAAATCAAAGACAAATATTCATCACCCGATGGAGTAAGGTCATCCTCTACTGAACAAGATGAAAACAAGGAAACCCATACCATCATACACATCCACCACACATTTTTTCGTAAATTCAATGTTTCAATACTCATAACGCTTTATTAGAGAATCTATATTGGTTATATAAAAACGTTTGCAAAGTAAATAAACACACTTTGTCATAATAAGGTTTAGGCAAAATCAACAACAATTACAAAAAATGCCCAATGAAACCAAAAGGATTCTTTCTTCACACAGTAACTTTAAAGGCACAAAAAGGCCGTCTCACCACCCAGATGAAACGGCCTTTCTTATTATGTATAAGTGGATTACAATTCTTCTTTTGCCAACACATGACAATGATGTGCCTCAAGCACTTTCAGACATTGCGACATGTCATTCGGCTTAATAACCACATGAGCCTGATCGGCCTGTGCAAAGGCATACATATACTCAATGAAAATCTGCTCTTCGGCCAGGTATTCCAATACCACAGCCAACGAGCCGGGCACATTGGCACACGAAAGACAAACCACATCGGTCGACATCACGGCAAAGTTCTTTTCACGCAATACTTCCACTGCCTTATCCACATCAGACACAATCAGTCGCAGAATACCGAAATCGGCTGTCTCAGCCATACTGAAAGCATGCATATTAATACCGTTTGCTCCCAAAGTATGCACTACATCATTGATTCTTCCGGTCTTGTTTTCCAAGAAAACAGACAATTGCTTAATTATCATAGTTTTTTGCTTTAGTTATACCAATACTCGTTTATCTATCACACGCTTGGACTTCCCTTCGCTACGGGTAATGCTGTTCGGTTCTACCAGCTTCACGTCGGCACTGATGGACAATACACTCTTCAAGCGGTCGGACAGTGTTTTCTTCAGCTTCAACATGGAACCGATATCGTCACTGAAGAAGTCACGACGCACTTCTACCTGCACTTCCAGAGTATCCAGGTTATTCTTGCGGTCTACCACCAACATATATTGCGGCTCGAATTCCTTCATACCCAAGATAACACTTTCTACCTGCGACGGGAAGACATTGATACCACGGATAATCAGCATATCATCGCTTCGGCCCATAATCGGCGTCATACGCACACTGGTACGGCCACACGGACACGGGTCAGCAATCAGCGAAGTCAGGTCCTTCGTGCGGTAACGCAACAGCGGCATACCTTCTTTGGTCAATGTGGTAAACACCAGTTCTCCCTGTGTGCCGTACGGAAGGGATTCCAGGGTAACCGGATCGATAATTTCCGGATAGAAATGGTCTTCGTTGATGTGAGAGCCAAACTGTTCCTGACACTCGTAAGATACACCCGGACCCATAATCTCACTTAGCCCATAAATATTGTATCCCTTCAAGCCCAAACGGCTCTGTATTTCCTGACGCATGTTTTCCGTCCAAGGTTCTGCTCCGAACGCACCGATGCGCAGTCCTAATTCCTCTTTACGGATACCCATCTTTTCTACCACCTCTGCCAGATACAAGGCATACGAAGGGGTACAGGCAATACCCGTGATGTGCAAATCGCGAATCAAACGTACATGCTTTTCCGTATTTCCTGTAGAAGCCGGAATTACGGTAGCTCCTAAGTTCTCTACTCCATAATGTGCGCCCAATCCTCCGGTAAACAATCCATAGCCATAGCTTACGGAGAAAGTATCGTCACGGGTCACTCCGTATGCCGACAAACAGCGTGACATCACTTCCGACCAAATGGACAAGTCGCGACGTGTATACCCCACAATCGTCGGATTACCCGTTGTACCAGAAGAAGCATGTACGCGCACCACCTCAGAAGGAGGAGCCGCCATCAGTCCGTAAGGATAATTGTCACGTAAATCCTGTTTGGTAGTAAAAGGCAGTTTGGTAATATCGTCTATGCTCCGGATATCATCTGGAGTCAGGTCCATTTCCTGCATTTTATGACGATAGAAAGGTACATTATGGTACACATACTGCACCAGTTTGCATAAGCGTTTTCCTTGCAGCTCGCGCATCTGTTCACGCGGCATACATTCTTTGTTCGGATTCCAAATCATAAGCTGTGTTTTTCTTTATTTCAGTAGTAGTTTTGTGATTCCTTATTTCAGCGGATGGTCGGCCTGGAATGCTTTCATACGTTCCTCCAGCACCGGATAAAGTTCTTCACGCATGCGCGACGTACAGGCTCTCACTCCTTGCTGTTCACTTCCGGTGGTAGACAAGGAAATACTGCTCACCCCATACATCATCAATTCACGCAGCAATTCGCCTCCTGTCAGTTCGGGGTATCCCAAGGTAAAGAAGAAGCCATCGCCCACCTGCTGAGTGACATCCTTATCATACACAATCGAGAAACCATGGTCGGTAAAAATCTGCTTCATCCGGCGTGCCCGACGTTCGTACTCGCGCACATCTTCTACAAAGTTGATTTCTCCTGAAATGGATTTCTCCAACATTTCGGCCATGGCATACTGGGTAGTAGCCGTGCAACCGGAGGTAATCATATACATGATAGAAGCGATGAAAGTCGGCCCGAATACGCCTGAGTCTTCATAACGGGCTGCCAGTGCCGGATACTGCGTATCAAACAATTTATCGGACACGCAGGCTAAAGCTATACGCTGACCGGCATAGCTGAAAATCTTGGATGCCGACAACATCAGAATATAATTATCGGTATAACGTGCGACCGTAGGTACAAAAGGAGGCTGGTAAGGACGGCCGAACGCATGACGGAAGTCCATGCAGAAATAAGCCTGGTCTTCCAGCACAATCACATCATACTGCGTAGCCAGTTCTCCGATAATCTTCAACTCACTTTCTTCCAGACAAATCCATGCCGGATTATTAGGGTTAGAATATACCACAGCGGCAATATCTCCCTTCGACAGGAAACTTTCCAGTTTGGCACGCAGCGGCTCACCACGGAAATCATGAATGTCGAACAACTCCCACTCAATACCCAAAATACGCAACTGGGATTTTTGTATCGGGAAACCCGGGTCGATAAACAAGACCTTGTTCTTTCCCGGAATTCGCTGGGTACAAGCGATAAAAGCACCGAAAGAAGCTGCCACAGAACCGGTAGTGGGCAGACATGCCCGCGGAGAAATATCAATATCGATAAAGGCTTTCACGAAACGTGAAGCAGCCTGTTTCAGTTCTGCCACTCCGGCAGCTGCCGGATATTGCGAACCGACTCCTCTATCGAGAGCTTTCTTCTCTGCCTCAATACCTATTTTATTGGCCGGAAGACCAGGAGAACCCTGATCCATCCGGATAAAAGGAATACCTGTCAGTTCTTCCAGGCGGGAAGCTACCAGCAACACATCCCCTATGGTGGCATTGGCCAAGTCGGTCACTTTCATTTCCTTCGCTACGGAATTTACCAGCTCTTCACTAAACACGCGACTCATAGGCTCTCAGAATTTCAACTGTTTGACATATTCATGACCTATATCGAAGGCACGATAGTTCATCTGCACCACTTCTTCCCCTTTTGATGCAAAAATACGGCCTACACTTTCGCGCAAGACTTCTGCATCCAGGATTTTCAGGAAAGGAGCGGCAGCCCCTAACAGAATGACATTAGCCGACTTAGGCATGTGGTTTTCTTTCGCCAGATTTTCCACATCCAGCACCACCACATGAGGCTGTGACTTCAATTCCTGCATCAGCTTTTCTTCGTCCGGATAGTTCGGAATGTTTTTGAAAGGAGCAGCCGAAGTGATAATCCATCCGTCTTTTGACAGATACGGCAGGTAGCGCAAAGCTTCCATCGGCTCCAGTGAGATAATCATATCAGCCGTTCCCAAGGCAATCAGGTCGGAAGCAATCGGGGCATCCGACAAGCGAAGGTTAGACTGCACATCCCCTCCGCGCTGACTCATTCCGTGTACTTCGGCTTGTTTCAAGTTCAACCCTAAATGAAGAGCAGCTTCTCCGATAATCGTAGCGATGGACAAGATTCCCTGTCCGCCAACTCCTGAAAGTATAATATCTGTTTTCATTGTTTCTGTGCTTTTTGCTGTTTCAGTTTCCGGTTCAATGTCTGCATACATTCTCTACGCGGAATGATGACAGATACACCGTTGTATTCTATTTCCTCACGAATGACACGGGTAATTTCTTCCATGTTCTTAGGAAGCGGCACAACTACCCGCACGTGTTCCGGTTCTACTCCCAAACCTAAACAAATGGCTTCAAACTTATTGGTTCCGGCTGAATCCTGGCCACCTGTCATAGCGGTAGTCAGGTTATCGGAAATAACGACTGTAATATTGGACTTGTCATTCACGGCATCCAGCAAACCAGTCATTCCAGAGTGAGTGAAGGTAGAGTCGCCAATCACTGCTATAGATGGGAACAGACCTGCATCCGCAGCCCCTTTGGCCATGGTAATGGAAGCTCCCATATCCACGCAACTGCTCAACGTACGGAACGGAGGAAGTGCCCCCAGTGTATAACAACCGATGTCACCGAAAATCTTGGCATCCGGATATTCGGCAGCGACTTTATTCAGGGCATCATATACATCACGGTGTCCACATCCCTTACACAAGGCAGGAGGACGAGGAACTACATTCTGAGCAGCAGCATAAACCGGTTCACAAGAAAGTCCCAAAGCCTGACGCACATTATCCGGTGTCAGTTCTCCCGTACGGGGCAACTCACCACTTAAACGACCTTTCACCACATATTTAGAAGGAAGAATGCCTTTCAGCTGTTCCTCTACAAAAGGCTGTCCATCTTCCACTACCAGAATCTCTTTACAAGAGTCAGCCAGACGAGTCAAGGTTTCCACCGGTAAAGGATACTGTGAAATCTTCAGCAAAGGATACGGACATCCCTCCGGATAGGTTTCCATCACGTAGTTGTAACCAATTCCACAAGCCACGATTCCCTTCTCAGCCATTCCTTCCTGACCTGCCAACCGATTAAACGCAGACTGTTCAGCCTCATCACGCAACTTTTCTTGAGTAGCGATGGCTTCCACATACCGGCGGCGAGCATTACCGGGCAAGAGTACCCAATCAGAAGGAACCGACGGACGCCCTGTGCAAGTCACTTCCTTTCCTGACTCCTGCACTTCGACTGCCGCACGAGAGTGCGCCATGCGGGTAGTAATGCGCATCAGTACCGGCGTACGCATTTGTTCCGAAAGGTCGTATGCATACGACATCATGTCGTAAGCTTCCTGCTGGGAAGACGGTTCCAGAATCGGAATCAGGGCAAACTTGCCGTAAAAACGGGAATCCTGTTCATTCTGAGAAGAATGCATGGACGGGTCATCGGCAGCCAGTACCACTACCCCTCCGTTCACACCTGTAATGGCAGAATTAACAAATGCATCGGCACACACGTTCATTCCCACGTGTTTCATGCAGACCAAGGCACGTTTTCCTACATAAGAAACACCCAATGCAGCCTCCATGGCTGTTTTTTCATTGGTGCACCAGCTGCTGTGCAAACCGCGTTCTTTTGCTATAGGAGAGTTTTGAATATATTCCGTAATTTCAGTAGAGGGAGTTCCCGGATAAGCATACACTCCCGAAATCCCCGCGTGAATAGCTCCCAGCGCAATGGCCTGGTCGCCCAACAATAAACGTTTATTTTTCATATAATATAGAAATTAATTCAGTGTAAAAGAGTCGGCATCGCTCAATACCGGGAATTTTTTCCGGAACGACTGCAATTCCTCCATATCAATCATGACTTCTGCAAAGCCTTCTTCCCCATCCGCACAGGCAGAAAGTGTTTTGCCATACGGGTCAATGCCCGCCGTTCCTCCACTATATTCGCAATAGGGATCCTTCCCGACCCGGTTTACCCCCAGTACATAGCACTGGTTCTCGATAGCACGGGCACGCAACAAAGCCTTCCAAGCTTCCACTCTGGGCGAAGGCCAGCTGGCTACATAAATCGCCGCATCGTAGTCGCCCCGGTTGCGTGACCATACCGGGAAACGCAGGTCATAGCAGACTTCCAGCAGGAAACGAACACCACGGAAGTTCACAACCACCCGTTCCTGTCCGGCCGTATAGTGTTTGTCTTCCCCTCCATACGTAAACAGATGCTTTTTATTGTACCACTGCACATTTCCGTCAGGATGCACAAAATAGAAACGATTATAGAACTTTCCGTTTTCCTCGACCGAAACACTTCCGGCAATCGCACAATTATGTTCGGCTGCTTTTTGCTTCATCCACTGAAGGGTAGCACTATCGGATGATTCTGCAATGCCTTCCGGCGAAGTACAAAATCCGGTAGAAAACATTTCCGGAAGAACAAACAAGTCTGTTCCTTGTGCGTGGGCACTGATAAGTTTATCCATGCAAGCCACATTGGCTGCAGGATCGGCCCAACGAATATCTGTCTGTAGTAAAATAACTTTCATGCTTTTCATTCATTAGAAACACCCAAAGGTAACAAATTAATCATAGAAACCAAAAATTAGCATCAAAATACTTTAAAGACACACGTAATTGTATATTTCTGCAAACGCTTATACAAAAATACCTCGACACGTTGCTGTCAAGGTCTCGACTCGAACGTGACGAGACATCCGCACGAACGTGTCAAGACCTCGTCACGTACGTGTCGAGGTAAAAACGTCAAAGCCACGATGATAAAACCCTAGCCTGCTGCCTGTTTTTCACGCAAGAGTCGTGGCTTTTTATCCTAAAAGAACCTTATAAATAGGGATTATTTGCAAAATGTTTTTTATTTTTGTGCCCAGAATGAGTTAATATACTAACAAATGAACGTATTAGAATTAAGCGAACAGGAAATAATCAGACGTAACAGCCTGAATGAGTTGAGAGCAATGGGGATTGAACCATACCCTGCTGCCGAGTATGTAACCAACGCTTTTTCGACTGACATAAAAGCCGAATTCAAAGATGATGCTGAACCTCGCAAAGTATCCGTTGCAGGACGTATCATGTCTCGTCGTGTAATGGGAAAAGCGTCTTTCATTGAATTACAGGATTCTAAAGGCCGTATACAAGTATATATAACCCGCGATGATATCTGTCCGGATGAAAACAAAGATTTATATAATGTAGTTTTCAAACGCTTGCTGGATTTGGGCGATTTCGTTGGAATCGAAGGTTTTGTATTCCGTACCCAGATGGGCGAAATCTCTATTCATGCACAGAAACTGACAGTATTGTCGAAATCAATCCGTCCGCTCCCGATTGTAAAATACAAAGACGGAGTGGCATATGATAAGTTTGAAGACCCTGAACTCCGTTACCGTCAGCGCTATGTAGACTTGGTAGTAAACGACGGAGTTAAAGAAATCTTCCTGAAACGGAACAAGGTCTACAACTCTATGAGAGAGTATTTCAACTCGAAAGGATATATCGAAGTAGAAACTCCGATTCTTCAGTCTATTGCCGGAGGTGCTGCGGCACGTCCGTTTATCACTCACCACAACGCATTGGATATTCCATTGTACATGCGTATTGCCAGTGAGCTGTACCTGAAAAGACTGATTGTGGGTGGTTTCGAAGGTGTGTATGAAATCGGTAAAAACTTCCGTAACGAAGGTATGGACCGTACACACAATCCGGAATTTACCTGTATGGAAATCTACGTAGCTTACAAGGATTACAACTGGATGATGAAGTTTACAGAAAACATGATTGAAAAAATCTGTCTGGATGTAAACGGTACTACAGAGGTACAGGTAGGCGACAACGTAATCAACTTCAAAGCTCCGTTCAAACGTGTAACCATGCTGGATTCTATCAAGGAATTCACTGGCTATGACCTGACAGGCATGAACGAAGAGCAGATTCGTGAAGTTTGCAAGAAACTCAACATGGAAATTGACGACACCATGGGTAAAGGCAAACTGATTGACGAAATCTTCGGCGAATTCTGCGAAGGCAACTACATTCAGCCGACTTTCATCACTGACTATCCTATCGAAATGTCTCCGCTGACAAAAAAACACCGCAACAATCCGGATCTGACAGAGCGCTTTGAGCTGATGGTGAACGGTAAAGAGCTGTGTAACGCATACTCTGAATTGAACGACCCGATTGACCAGCTGGAACGCTTCGAAGAGCAGATGAGACTGAGCGAAAAGGGAGACGACGAAGCAATGATTATCGACAAGGACTTCGTTCGTGCATTGGAATACGGTATGCCTCCTACTTCAGGTATGGGTATCGGTATGGACCGTCTGGTAATGCTGATGACTGGTCAGAGCACCATTCAGGAAGTGTTGTTCTTCCCGCAGATGCGTCCGGAAAAAGTAATCCCGAAAGATGCGCCCGCTAAATTCATGGAATTAGGAATCGCAGAAGACTGGGTTCCGGTAATTCAGAAAGCCGGATACAACCTCGTAACTGACATGAAGGAAGTGAATCCGCAGAAACTTCATCAGGACATTTGTGGCATCAACAAGAAATACAAACTGGAACTTGCCAACCCCACAGTAGACGAAGTAGCTGGCTGGATAGAAAAGATTAAATAAATGAATGAAAGTGTATGAAGGACAAAGCACATGTCTTGTCCTTCATATCTGTTTTTCATTAAATATAAGAGTATGAAATTACCCGGGAAAATAGCGATTATGGGGGGAGGCAGCTGGGCCACTGCTATAGCTAAAATCATTTTAACCCAGGCTGAATCCATAAACTGGTATATGCGCCGTGACGACCGAATTGAAGAATTCAAGCGTCTGGGTCACAATCCAGCCTATCTGACAAGTGTGCGTTTCGACATGAAATGCATCAACTTTTCATCAGACATCAACAAGGTAGTGAGAGAGTCGGATACCCTGATCTTTGTCACACCTTCACCGTATCTGAAAAGTCACCTCAAAAAGCTAAAAACCAAGCTGAAGGATAAATTCATCGTTACTGCCATCAAGGGTATCGTACCCGACGAAAACCTGATCGTATCCGATTATTTCCATAAGATTTATGACGTTCCTGAAAACAACATAGCCGTACTGGCAGGTCCCTGTCATGCGGAAGAAGTAGCATTGGAACGACTTTCTTATCTCACCGTGGGATGTAAAGACATTGAAAAAGCCAAGATGTTTGCACGGCAACTGGCCGGTCATTACATCAAGACTTCGGTCAATACGGACGTAGCCGGCATTGAATATGCTTCTGTGCTGAAGAATGTATATGCCATTGCAGCCGGAATCTGCAGCGGTCTGAAATATGGAGACAACTTCCAGGCCGTACTGGTTTCCAATGCCTTACAGGAAATGAACCGATTCTTAGATACCGTACATCCCGTAAACCGTTGTACAAACGACTCCGCCTATCTGGGCGACCTTCTCGTGACTTCTTATTCCAATTTCAGCCGTAACCGCGTGTTCGGTACCATGATTGGTAAGGGATATTCCGTAAAAAGTGCCCAGATTGAAATGGAAATGATTGCCGAAGGATATTACGGAACCAAATGTATCAAGGAACTGAACAAGCACCTGCATGTCAATATGCCCATTGTGGATGCCGTCTATAATATTCTTTACGAACGTATATCACCAATGATAGAAATCAAATTATTAACTGACTCATTTAGATAAAATCAGAAAACAGTTATGGAAAACATTAATCTGAACATTGAAAAGACTTTAGATTTTATATCTAAGGAAAAATTGGCTTCTTATGAACCAAAGGTAAAAGCTTGTATGGAAACGCTGGAAAAAGGCACAGGCTTAGGAAACGACTTCTTGGGTTGGTTGCATTTACCTTCTTCCATCACAAAGGAACACTTGGATGACCTGAAAGCTACCGCACAGACACTTCGCGAAAACTGCGACGTAGTAATCGTAGCTGGTATCGGAGGAAGTTACCTAGGCGCACGCGCAGTCATCGAAGCTATGTCAAACAGCTTTGCTTGGTTGCAGGAGAAAAAAGCCGGACAGCCTACTATTATTTTTGCCGGACACAACATCAGCGAAGACTACCTGTTCGAACTGACTGAATTCTTGAAAGACAAAAAATTTGGTGTAATCAACATATCTAAATCTGGAACAACTACTGAAACCGCTCTTGCTTTCCGTCTGTTGAAAAAGCAGTGTGAAGACCAGAGAGGCAAGGAAATGGCTCGCAAGGTTATCGTAGCTGTTACAGATGCCAAGAAAGGTGCAGCCCGTACAACAGCCGACAAGGAAGGTTACAAATCATTCATCATTCCTGACAATGTAGGCGGACGTTTCTCTGTATTGACTCCGGTAGGCTTGCTTCCTATTGCAGTAGCTGGAATCGACATTGACCAGCTGGTTGCCGGCGCTTGCGAAATGGAAAAAGTTTGTGCCAACGAAAACATGTACGAAAACCCGGCTGCTTTGTATGCTGCTACTCGTAACGAACTGTATCAGAGCGGAAAGAAAATTGAAATCTTAGTAAACTTCCAGCCGAAACTTCACTACTTCATGGAATGGTGGAAACAGCTGTACGGTGAATCTGAAGGCAAGGACCTGAAAGGTATCTATCCGAGCTCTGTAGACTTCTCTACTGACCTGCACTCTATGGGACAGTGGATTCAGCAGGGTGAACGCAGCATCTTCGAGACAGTGGTTTCTGTAGAAACTCCAAGCCACGAACTTCACTTCCCGAGCGATGAAGAAAACCTGGATGGCCTGAACTTCCTGGCAGGCAAACGCATCGACGAAGTAAACAAGATGGCCGAACTCGGTACACAGCTTGCACACGTAGACGGTGGAGTTCCTAACTTGCGTGTAAGCGTTCCTTCATTGAACGAATACTACTTGGGACAGCTTATCTATTTCTTCGAAAAGGCTTGCGGAATCAGCGGATACCTGCTCGAAGTAAATCCGTTCAACCAGCCGGGCGTAGAAGCTTACAAGAAAAACATGTTTGCTCTTCTGAACAAGCCGGGATACGAAAAAGAATCTGAAGCAATTCAGGCTCGTCTGAAAAAATAAATAAACGAGAGTCTATCACTCCGTTTTTAATTGACAGGCACGAATTACATGAAAAGCACTCTTTCTTTCTACAAGGAAAGTGCATTCATGTAATGCGTGCCTGAATATTATAAACCATATCATCATGTTCCAACAAGAAATCAACCAATATCTTACCACCCATCATTATACACGCATCGACTTAAAGGCCGTATTGTTCGATATGGACGGAGTATTGTTCGACTCCATGAAGAACCATGCCACCGCCTGGCATGAGGCAATGAAGCAATACGGAATGAGCCTGAGCAAAGAGGAAGCCTACCTCCACGAAGGACGTACCGGTGCGGCAACCATCAACATCGTCAGTCAAAGAGAAAGAGGCTATGAGGCCGATGAAGAAGAAATCAAACGAATCTACCAGACCAAGAGCGACATATTCAATCAGTTGCCCAAAGCCGACCCTATGCCCGGCGCATTCGAGGTCCTGAAAAAAATAAAAGCAGACGGACTGATTCCGATGGTTGTAACCGGCTCCGGACAACTCTCGTTATTGGACAAGTTGAACCACTACTTCCCCGACATCTTCCAACGAGAACTGATGGTAACCGCTTTTGATGTAAAATATGGAAAGCCCAATCCTGAACCTTACCTGATGGCCTTGCAGAAAGCCGGCATACAAGCCAACGAAGCGGTAGTCATTGAGAATGCGCCGTTAGGAGTCAGAGCTGGAGTAGCTGCCGGTATCTTCACCATTGCACTGAACACCGGTCCGCTTCCAAACGACGTGCTTCTGCAAGAAGGTGCCAACATCCTGTTCCCCTCCATGGCTGCCTTCAACGAAAACTGGGAGACATGCCGTCAAAGTTTACAAGATACATCCCTATAAAGAAAAATCCCCGGAAAACCGAAGTACAACTTCACTTTCCGGGGATTTTTTATCTCAACAAAATTTTATTCCAATGCAAACAACTTACTTCTTGACAACAGAGAAGCTCCTATGACGTTTGCCTTTTCTTTCAGTTCCGACAATACAATATCCGAATCCTTATACATTAAATTCAGCGTATATTTACGGACTGCCGAAATAACCGGAGGCAACAAATACTCTCCTACCTTCGAGAATTCTCCTCCGATAATTACCTGTTCCGGATTGAACACATTAATCAGGTCACCAATGTGACGTCCCAGTTTCGCGCCAATCTCTTCCACCAGCTCAATGGCCAGCACATCTTCACGACGAACAGCAGAAATAATATCTGCTAAAGTTATTTCATCGATGGATTTCTCTTTCAGCAACACAGAGTTTTCTCCCTGACGCAAACGGGCAATAAACTTCCGATACAAAGCCGAGCAGGATACCTCCGTTTCAATACAGCCTTTCTTTCCGCAATAACAGATCTGCTGGTTATCATATCCGTAATTATGTCCAAACTCACCCGCAAAACCAGACATTCCCGAATACAGTTTACCGTCAATGATGATAGCGAGTCCCAACCCCCAGTTTACATTCACATAAATCAGGTTCTTCGGACATTTCTCCGAGCGCATGATATATTCTCCGTATGCCATTGCACGGCTATCGTTATCAATGCACACATTAATACCCAATCTTTCGGAGAACATCTCTGCCAAAGGTTTCTCACCAAAAGTCAGATGCGTATAGCTGCAGCCCGTTTCCGGATTTACTCGTCCGGTCATACCAATACAGATATTCAGAATCTTTGATTTGTCGCACGGAAGTTCATCGATAAATGTTTCTATTTCCTGACAGATATGTTCCAAACATTCCGGTGTATTTTCCAGCTTGAACGGAATTTCCATCTTGGTCTGAAGCACATCCCCCTTAAAGTTGATTGCCCCCAGGCTTAACGACTGTACCGCCATCGCTACCCCGATAAAATAGGCAGAATCCGCATTCAGTCCATACAAACTTGGATGACGACCTCCACTGGTTTCCAGTTTTCCACAATCGTTCACATATCCCTCCTTGCACATTTCATCCACAAACTTTGTCACGGTAGGCACACTTAGTCCCATCGATTTGGACAAATCTGTGATTGTAGTGCTTCCCGCATAAATCAGGTGCGTAATGATACGCTGCTTCACCAATGCACTTTTTACGCCTTTCTGTATATTCTTCAATAGAGTCTGACCCATATTTGTTATTTTTTATAGAAACATTTACAAATGTAGAATTTTTCTTTAAAAACTCATGCATAAAAAAACTATTTTTTTATTTGCCTTTCTGAGTAAGCTTTGATATATTTGCATGGAGTAAGAAAATTCTTATCACAAAGGAGAAAGAAACAAGTTAATTTAATTTCAATATTCAAAATTCTAACCACCATGAGATTAATCATTGAACCCGATTACAGTTCTCTGTCCAACTGGGCAGCAAACTATGTTGCAAAAAAAATCAACGCAGCTAATCCTACTAAAGAAAAACCGTTTGTATTAGGACTTCCCACAGGTTCATCTCCTCTGGGTATGTATAAGGCCCTGATTGAATTAAACAAGAAGGGAGTGGTATCATTCAAGAATGTAGTGACTTTCAATATGGACGAATACGTAGGCTTGCCGGAATCTCATCCTGAAAGCTACCATTCATTCATGTTCAATAACTTCTTTAATCATATTGACATCTGCAAGGAAAACATTCACATCCTGAACGGTAACGCAGCCGACCTGGAAGCAGAATGTGCCAATTATGAAAAAGAAATTGAAAAGTTCGGCGGCATCGACTTGTTCTTAGGAGGTATCGGTCCTGACGGTCACATTGCTTTCAACGAACCGGGCTCTTCACTGACTTCACGCACACGTGTGAAAACACTGACTACTGATACCATCATCGCTAACTCACGTTTCTTCGACAACGACGTGAACAAAGTGCCTAAGACAGCATTGACCGTAGGAGTTGGTACTGTACTTTCTGCTAAAGAAGTGCTGATTATCTGCAACGGCCACAACAAGGCACGTGCATTGCAGCATGCAGTAGAAGGCGGCATCACACAGATGTGGACTATCAGCGCATTGCAGATGCACCAGCACGGTATCATCGTATGTGACGAAGCAGCTACTGACGAACTGAAAGTCGGTACCTACAAGTACTTCAAAGATATTGAAAAGAACAACCTCTAATTCGCTGAATCATGAGAACCAATCTTAGCTCTCAAATTTCACTGAATCGCGTTTCCCCACGTTACTATCGTCCGGGAAACGCAGTAGAACGTTCTGTTCTGACACGACTGGAAAAAATCCCGACCAACATCTTCGAAACAAGCGAAGAAGGTGTGGTACAGATTGCCAATGAAATCGTCGCAAAGATACAGGACAGACAGCGTGAAGGAAAATTCTGTACCATTGCCATAGGTACAGGCGCTTCCCTGCGTCCGCTGTTCACCGAACTGATTCGGAAACACAAGGATGAAGGCGTAAGTTTCCGTAACGTGGTATTCTTCAACCTGTATGAGTATTATCCGCTGACCGAAGGTGCTGGAAGCAGTTTCAGCCACCTGAACAAGCTTTTCCTTTCACAGATAGACATTGACCGCCAGAATATCTTTACAATGGACGGTAGCATCCCTCAGGAAGCCATCATCGAACACTGCCGTTTGTACGAACAGCGTATACAGACCTTTGGAGGTCTTGATATGGTTATCATGGGAATCGGACGTGAAGGAAACATCGGTATGAACGAACCTGGTTCACATGCCAGCTCTACCACCCGTCTGATTTTGATTGATGCAACTTCTCGTTCTGAAGCTGCACATAATATCGGTGTGGACAATCTTCCTCCCTGCTCCATCACCATGGGTATCAATACCATTATGGGAGCCAGAAAAGTTTATATGCTGGCCTGGGGTGAAGACAAAGCTGACATCATCCGAAGTGCAGTGGAAGACAAGGTAAGTGATACACTGCCGGCATCTTACCTGCAGCTTCACGCCAACACTTCTGTTTGCGTGGACTTGGCTGCGGCAGCCCACCTGACTCGTATTCAGCGTCCATGGCTGGTAACCAGCTGCGAATGGAACGACAAGTTGGTAAGAAGTGCCATCGTATGGTTGTGTACTACACTGAACAAGCCTATCCTGAAACTGACCAACAAGGACTATAATGAAAACGGCTTGAGCGAACTGCTGGCTCTTTACGGCTCTGCCTACAATGCCAACATCAAGGTATTCAACGACCTGCAGCACACCATTACCGGATGGCCGGGTGGCAAACCGAATGCCGACGATACCTATCGTCCAGAACGTGCCAAACCGTTCCCGAAACGTGTGGTGGTATTCTCTCCGCATCCGGATGACGATGTAATCTCCATGGGAGGTACATTGCGCCGTCTCGTTCAGCAGGGACATGAAGTACACGTGGCTTACGAAACTTCCGGAAACATTGCCGTAGGCGATGAAGAAGTAGTACGTTTCATGCATTTCATCAACGGTTTTAACCAGTTGTTCGAAAATAGTGAAGACAAGGTTATCAGCGACAAATATGCTGAAATCAAACAGTTCTTCTCTACCAAGAAAGAAGGCGACATGGATACACGCGACATCCTGACCATCAAAGGTCTGATTCGTCGTGGTGAAGCTCGTACTGCTTGTACATTCAACCGTATTCCGCTCAGCCGCTGTCACTTCCTTGACCTTCCGTTCTATGAAACCGGAAAGATTGAAAAGAACCCGATCAGCGAGGCCGATGTAGAAATCGTGCTAAACCTGCTCCGCGAAGTAAAACCTCATCAGATTTACGTAGCCGGCGACTTGGCCGACCCGCACGGTACCCACCGCGTATGTACGGACGCTGTCTTTGCCGCTATTGATGAAGAGAAGAATGCCGGTGCAGAATGGTTGAACGACTGCCGCATCTGGATGTATCGTGGTGCATGGGCTGAATGGGAAATCGAAAACATCGAAATGGCCGTACCCCTGAGTCCGGAAGAACTTCGTGCAAAACGTAATTCTATCCTGAAACATCAGTCTCAGATGGAAAGCGCACCGTTCCTGGGCAATGACGAACGTCTGTTCTGGCAAAGAAGTGAAGACCGCAACCGTGGAACCGCTTCACTTTACGACCAGTTAGGCCTGGCTTGCTATGAAGCTATGGAAGCATTTGTAGAATATAAACCTATCTAAGTGCATATTACATTTTAAGCAAAAGACACAGAAACGTAGAAGTCCATCCTCAGGGAAGAACTTCTCGTTTCCGTGTCTTTTTTATTTCTGTTTTTACCAAATCTTTTTTACCTACATGAAAAAACTACTTATACCCGCATTTGCATTCTGGCTCAGTTGCCTCTTCCCGTCGTGCACCTCGACTTCTCCCAACCATTTTCTAAAAGAAGCCGATTACCGCAACAAGGTGGAAGCTGATTTCGGACAGAAAAAAGAGATTCTCAACCGGGGAAATCTTTTTGACATTTTCAATGAAGACATGTCACTGGAGGAACGGGAAGCCATGATGTTCCTGTATGCCTACATGACTCCAGGCGATATTTCCGACTATTCCGGAGAGTTTTACCTGAAAAATGTACGCCTGGCACTTCAGAACCGCAAAGAGACTTCATGGGGAGCCGGAATTCCTGACATGATATTCCGCCACTTTGTACTCCCTGTCAGAGTGAACAACGAAAACCTGGACAATGCACGCGAAGTATTCCGCCAGGAACTGATGCCGCGTGTGGAAAAACTGTCCATGTACGATGCCGTGCTGGAAGTAAACCACTGGTGTCATGAAAAAGTAATCTATACCCCGACCGACATCCGTACCAGTGCCCCGATGGCTACTGTCAAGACGGCTTACGGACGCTGCGGTGAAGAATCTACCTTCCTGGTAGCCGCTCTCCGTGCCGTAGGTATCCCTGCCCGTCAGGTGTACACCCCGCGCTGGGCGCATACAGACGACAACCATGCCTGGGTAGAAGCCTGGGTGGACGGCAAATGGTACTTCCTTGGTGCCTGCGAACCGGAACCGGTACTCAATTTAGGATGGTTCAATGCTCCTGCCAGCAGAGGAATGCTGATGCACACCAAAGTATTCGGTGCATACGACGGACCGGAAGAAGTGATGAAAACCACTGCCAACTATACGGAAATCAACATCATCGACAACTACGGACAGAGTGCACCCGTCACTGTTACGGTAGTAGATGCTCAGGGTAAAGCTGTAGAAGGCGCTCACGTAGAGTTCAAGATTTACAATTACGCTGAATTCTTCACCGTAGCCAACAAAACGACCGACGCACAAGGAAAAGCATCGCTTTCTGCCGGATTGGGCGACATGGTAGTCTACGCTTCGGCAAATGACCGCTTCGGCTTGCAGAAAGTTTCTTTCGGAAAAGATAAAGAAGTCACATTGACGCTTTCCCACCGTCCGGGAGATGTATTTACCGATACCTTGCACATCGTGCCACCGGCTGAAAAGGCCAACTTCCCGGAAGTGACCGATGCACAGCGTAAGGAAAACACCCTTCGCATGGCTCAGGAAGATTCTATCCGCAACGCCTACGTAGCCAGCTTCCCGACCGAAGAAAAGGCCAAAGCTTTTGCAGAAGGACTGAAACTGGATGTGAACCAGACAAGCACATACATTCTGAAATCCAGAGGAAACCATGCGGACATCATGCAGTTCCTGTCGAATGCAGCAGAAAAGGGACAGGGTGCCCGTGCATTGGAATTACTCAGCACACTGGCTGATAAAGACCTGCGCGACACACCTTGCAGCATTCTGGAAGACCATTTGTATGCTACCGATGCGAAAGCTGACGTGAAAGAAGTGCTTGCACCGCGCATTGCCACTGAAATGCTGACTCCTTACCGCACTTACCTGCAGGAAGCCTTGTCTGCCGAACTGGCCGCACAAATCAAAGCCGACCCGCAAGTGCTCGTGAAATGGTGTAAGGACAGCCTGTCTATCCGCAACGACCTGAGTACGATATTCACCATTACCTCCCCCGAAGGTGTATGGCGCAGCCGTGTAACCGACTCACAGTCCAGAGACATCTTCTTCGTAGCTGCTGCCCGTAGCTTAGGTATCCCCGCCTGGAAGGATGAAGTAAACGGCAACATCTGCTACCGTCTCAACGGAAAACCGGTATTGGTGGACTTTGAAAGTTCGGAAGGTGGAAGTCTGTCGGAAGGTGTATTGAAAGCTACTTACCAGCCTATTCCGCGACTGGACAATCCGAAATACTACACACACTTCACCCTGTCGAAATATGACAACGGCACATTCCAGTTGCAGAACCATCCGGAAGATGCCAGCTGGGCTTCTCTGCTGAAAAACGGAAGCAGCATGTCGACCGGTTATTACATGATGGTAACGGGTAGCCGTATGGCCAACGGAGGCGTATTGAGCCAGGTTTCATTCTTCTCTGTCGACAAAGGAAAGACCACAGTGACTCCTCTCTGCATGCGCAACAATACGGAAGAAGTACGTGTTATCGGCAGCTTCAATTCCGAAGCACTCTACACCCGTCCGGGCACAGACGAACAAGTATCTGTACTCAACACCACAGGAAGAGGATATTACATTGTCGGCGTGTTGGGCGTAGGTCAGGAACCGACCAACCATGCCCTGAAAGACATCGAAGTAAAGAAAGCGGAATTTGAGAAATGGGGACGTACGATTGTACTGCTCTTCACTGACGAAGCAGCCTATAAGAAATTCGACCGCAAGGAATTCCCCAACCTTCCGTCGAACGTAGTATTCGGTATAGACAAGGACGGAAGCATTCTGAAAATGATTGCTGAAAATATGAAGCTGGGCAGCAAACCCACCCTGCCGGTGATTATCCTGGGCGATACGTTCAACCGTGTAGTCTTCGAATCACACGGATACACCATCGGCATGGGCGAGCAACTGCTCCATGTTATCCACGGACTGTAAGCGCCTCAATGGTGCGACGCACCTTTTCGGGAGTAGTGACCGGATGAGCATATTCATCCATATCCGTACCTCCCATCGACAAAGCCGGATTGCGAAGAAGCATCCGGCTTTCTTTTTGTTCGCGTGCCGAAAAATGGAACTCACCGGCTCCCGTCACACGGGCCAGTTCCGCAATATTATGTTCGTTCACTCCGCAGCCCGGCATGATGATAATGCGATCACCCGCCTGCTTCACCAGTTCAGCCAGCAAGGGTGCCCCTTCCATGGCCGTAGGCATCTGGCCGGAAGTCAGCACACGGTTCACGCCCATGCCTATCAGTTCTTCAAGTGCCTCACGGGGAGATTTGACATAATCAAACGCACGGTGGAAAGTCACCGAAAGTCCTTTGGAAGCTTCCATCAGACGCTGCATGGCCGGCTTGTCCAGCTCGCCTTCCGGTGTAAGGCAACCGAACACCACCCCATCGGCTCCCGCCTGACGGGCAGCTCGAATATCTTCTTCCATAATCTCCAGTTCAGAAGGCGTATACAAAAAATCTCCTCCACGCGGACGGATAATGACATGCAGACGGATGTCAATCAACTTACGGGCCACTTTTATCTCGCCCAACGACGGAGTAGTTCCACCTTCCGGCATGCCGGCACACAATTCTACCCGATGAGCACCTCCCTGCTGGGCAGCCACGCAACTCTCTGCAGAGTTCGCACAAATTTCAAACATGTAGTTTTTCATCTCTCAGTCGACTTTAAACAGTGATTTTTTTCACCCTCAGAAAAGGCCTTTGCATTTACCGGAAAACGCTTTGACGCTTCAATCAAAACGCAAGTGCGTTTTACTTAAAACACAAGTGCGTTTTACATGAAACGCAAGTACGTTTTATATCAAACGCAAAGGCGTTTTAGCACAAACGTAGGAGCGTTTTTTCCGAAAGTACAAATTGCGATGTCTGAAGGCTGGTATCTATAAACAAAAAAGCTTATTAAACCGTTCTTTTTCAGTCTAATAAGCTTTATGTACGCCCGTGGGGAGTCGAACCCCAATCGAAGGAACCGGAATCCTTTATTCTATCCATTGAACTACGGGCGCAAATATCAATAAGCACACTTTCCAACGTTCTTTTTTGAGAAAGGATATTTCGAAAGCGTGACAAAAATACAATTATTCAGTCTTTTCTCCTAATTTTTTCCTGAAAAAATAGGGAGTGAAAACTAAAATAGTTGTACCCTTACACGCCTATACAACCTCACGCATCAGAACTGGAAGTAGATAAATGGCTGAATATCGCTGCTTTTCACCTGAATGACCAGATAAATCAGCGCAATCATTATCAGTGCCTGGACTATGAGCGGCATACGCACCATGCCCCGGCTGCACGCATTCTGCCAGCTGTCGGGACAGAAATGAAGCAAGAAGCCCACTCCCATCAGTGCAAACACTTTCCAGTAGCCCGTCAAGAGCTGCTCCAGCAATTCCGGATGGAAGGCTGTAAATATCTGGCGAATCATGGTCACCGAAGCCTCAAACGTGGAGTTTCGGAAGAATATCCAGCAGAAGCATACAAAATGGAAAGTCAATACCACAGCAAAGAATTTACGTATTCCTCGGCTGCGATATTGTTTGGGCCGACCCAATAGGTTACGGAAAAACTTATGTAAGGCCAATGCCACTCCGTGCAATCCGCCCCACACCACAAAGTTCCACGAAGCACCGTGCCACAAACCACCTAAAAGCATGGTCAGTATCAGGTTGATGTAGGTACGGATTTTTCCCTTTCGGTTACCGCCCAGGGAAATATACAGATAGTCGCGCAACCAGGTAGACAAGGAGATGTGCCAGCGATGCCAGAAATCGGTCACACTGTCCGCCTTATAAGGCGAATCAAAGTTGGGAGGGAAATGGAATCCCAGCAGCAGGGCAAGTCCGATAGCCATGTCACTGTAGCCCGAAAAGTCACAGTATATCTGCAAGGCATATCCGTAAATCCCAAACAGGTTTTCCAGTCCGGAATACAATCCCGGATTGTCGAAAATACGCTCCACGAAGTTCACGCTGATGTAGTCCGAAATCACCGCCTTCTTGAACAAACCGCTCACGATAAAGAAGATGCCCTGACCGAACATCTCGGACGTGACGGACAAGGGCCGGCGGATTTGCGGAATGAAATCGCGGGCACGCACGATAGGTCCTGCCACCAGCTGCGGGAAGAAAGACACATAGAAAGCATAATCCAGCAGACTGGACAAGGGTTTCAAATCACGACGGTACACGTCGATGGTATAACTCAGCGACTGGAAGGTAAAGAAGGAAATTCCCACCGGAAGGAAGATATCCAGCGGTTCAAACTGCCCGTGCCACAACGGAGCCAGCATCTCATAAAAGAAATTGGTGTACTTGAAATAACAAAGCAATCCGAGGTTGATGCACAAACTGCATACCACCAGCAGTTTCCGTTTCCAAGGCTGTACAGTCTGCTCCATCGTGCGAGCTAACAGAAAGTCGGACACCGTGACAATACCCAGTAGAAAAAAATAAAACCCGCTGCTCTTATAATAGAAATAATAAGAAAACAAGGTAACAAACAGCAGACGTGCCGTAGTCTTTTTCTGCAAAATCAGGTAAATCAGGCTGAATCCGAGAAAAAGCAGCAAGAAAAAGCCACTGCTGAAAATCATCGGTTGCGACGCATCGTACGTCAGCACATCCTTAAGTCTGTCCCAGTCAATTCCAAGTTCCGTCCAGTTGAGTTTCCACATAATTGTTGTATGATTTGATAATCGCTTCGTGTAATAATAATCCCTGTAAAATATATCCGTCCTGTGTAAAATGAATCTTGTCGCGCTGGAAATAGTTTCCGTTACTCCAGTTCAGACAAGCATAACGTTCACCTCCTACCACGTGATACATATCCCATATAGCAAGTTTCCGCGAAGCCGCATAATCCAGCTCTGTCTTTACCACTAATTTCGTGCGAGGATTAATTATTTTTGCGCCCCGTCGGCCATTGCGGACATACGCTCCGGGAGGAGTGGTCAGCAGATACACCGCCTGCGGACATCTTTTCTTCAATTCTTCCAACAGGTTATCCATCTGCGTCAGGTGCTCAGCCGAAGAATAACGGCGGCCATGCGCTTCATTGGTGCCGAACGAAAGAATAACCAGGTCCGGATTCAGTTCGATAATCTGACGAATATTCTCAGGTGTAGCAAAAGATGCACAAGTCGCTCCGTTTACTCCTACTATGTGATACACAATTCCTGCGGCTCCCGTTTCCTGCGCCAGTCCCGAAGTACGGTAACTCACCTGCATATCGAGCACGGCCTCCCGTCCGAAATCGTCTTCCAGCTGACGCCGTACAATATAAGGATACACATGCCCCCGCACATGAGAATCGCCGATGTGCACGATACGTAACGGACGGTCGAGCACAGAAAGCTTCTGCCAGAAAGGCTCCAGTTCATGCGTAGGGTCTGTAATCGTATTTTCAGTTGTTCCCTTAAATCCGGCAGGCATCGGATTGCTGACTTCCACAAAGCGCATCAGCTGCTGCATGGCCTCGCTGTCGGACACATGACCGGAATGACGGTCCGGACGCGACTTCTCCGGTAACGCATCCTGCGCTAAAAGCGGCAATGCTCCCCAAAGGAACCCGAAGAATATCCCCCAAAAACGTATCTCACTCCATTTCATAAGCTTTTCGTTTTTCGTACTGTTCCTTGCCGTACATCAACGTTTCAAACAAAAGTCCGGCAATGTGCTTTCCTCCCCTGAAATTGATGTGAGTATAGTCATAATTAGCCATCTGAGGCTTGTGGTTCACCATCTCTACCATACTACCTTCTCCTCCCATGGCTTCGAACATATTCCAGAATGCCACACCCGTTTCTGCCGCAAGTGCCTGCTGGTAACGAATCAGGCGCTTCACACCCGGCATGGTACGCAATTCGCCGTTTTCATCCTTGTTTTCTCTATCTCCCACCCCGACAATCAGGACAGAAGCCTCCGGAAAGGCCGTCTTCAAACGCTCCACTATCGGTTTCATGGCATCCTTGTAATAGGTATAGTTCATCACCTCATCCGAAGCCACATTCAGCCCGTACTGCAACACAATCAAATCGTATGTACGCAGACGGTTATACTGACGAAGTATCGACATCGGAATATTACCCAACTGCTGTCCGCTGCTTCCGCGGGTACTGAAATTATCGACTACCACACCTTGACGCGGGTCCATCGTCACGGCATAGAATAAAGCTGTAGAATCCAGTTGCTCCACTTTCCAACGTACAGAGCCGATACGTCCGTTCACAGACACAGACTGCAACTCTTCTTTTCCACCCACAGAAAATGGCTGTGCCTCTCCCCCATTAACGGATGCAGTCAGCCGCAAAGAATCAGAAGTCAGGAAATAACAGGTAGACACTTCACAGGTGTCAATATGCGACAAGAAGCGTTTTTCACCTTTCAGGCTTACATAAGCTCCTGAAGAAGGAATAAAATAATGATTGGAAATGTCCTGACGGGAACGGTCAAAATATGTGGAATCCGTAATGGAGTGACTACCCCATCCACCAAATGAATGGTGTACCGTAGGGCGGAAACCAGCTATTTTCGTTGTGATGGGCACATATCCCACCCCGCATCCGCCAAAACGCTTCTGCAACATTTCGCGCAAATCGCCGGTCAGGATGTCAGCCTCAATAAATGAATCTCCGAAATAGGCAATACGTACCGGGCGGTCCAAAGAAGAAACTTTTCCCAAAGCTTCATAGAAATACTCCATTCCACGCCCTGCAGAATCAGCATATTCTTCAATGCAGACCATTCCACTCTTGCAGGTATCCACAAAAGCGGGCTTTACGGGAGGAGGCAGCACCAAAGTATCAGAATCCATTGGTTCTGCTATTTCCTTCTTTATACGAATGTCTGAAAGCAAATCAACCCTTCTCAAAGGTTCGCCACGAAAAGAGACAGACGGCAAAAAATGCATGGCAAACAGACCTGCTACCACCAGAAGGGTGAACAGAAAAGTGTATAACAATTTATTCTTCATGAACTTTCCTCTAAAACCGGGTGCAAAGATAGTGAAAGGTGAGAGCAATACCAAGCCAAAAGCTTGCTTTTGAGCGCAAGCATTGCCGAACCGTATCCTATCTTCGATGCGGTCAAAGGCAGAAGAGTTTAAGTACAAAGATTATCTGGTATGTTTCTCACGAATATTCTTCAAGAAATCATCGACCATGCGGTAACCTTTTTCCGTGGTAATCCCCCGCATGTGTAGAATAGTGATTTCACTATAGATTTCGGCCAGCGGATAATGGTCGGTAATGTCTGAATAAATCAACAAGTCCATCTGCATGGCCATGGCCTGATTAATAATCTGGAAATTGATGTCGCTGCGAAAAATACCTTGCTCTACCCCCTTTTGAAAATAGGCCAGTGCATCAGCATCTCCCCTGCGACGGTCATCGTGTATATAGTCCAACACCTTGGAATACTTGCGCAAGTCACGAAAGAACAGAGGGTTTACCGAACACAACTCATTGAACTTACGCTCATAAAATGTAAGGATTACTTCCAGCACATTATTCGCGCTGGAAGCAATCTCTTGCATATACTCATTCATACAATGACGATAAAAACGGAAAACTTCCAGCAGAAGTTCTTCTTTATCTCCAAACAGTTCATAAAGCGTACGCTTGGATATAGAAAGCGAACTTGCTATATCGTCCATGTGGACAGCCTTAATCCCCAAAGTCATAAAAGATTTGGAAGCTGTTTCCACCACACGCAACTTTAACTCTTCACGGTCGTTTTCCTTTCTTCGCCCTGCCATTATCTACATCAATGAATAATTCCTAATTTTGAAGTTTCCACAAACTGGATAATGTTTTCAATTTCCGGTCCGTTAGGAATCTGTTCACGAATACGTCCTAATGCATCATGCAATGAAGTATTGGCCTTATAAAGGATACGGTATGCCTGTGCAATGTGTTTGATAATGGTTTCAGAAAAACCGGTATGCTCCAGCACCTTTGTATTGATGCTATAGAATGCAATCGGTTCATGGGCTGCTACAATATATGGAGGAATGTCCTTGATGAAACGGCATCCGCCCTGCACTACTGAGAAACTTCCCAGACGTGTATTACCCTGCATCAGCACATTGGAAGTAAGGATGGCATTGTCATAGATGATACAGTTGCCCGAAACCTGTGAACCGTTACCGATAATGCAACGGTTACCCACTTCCACGTCATGAGAAAGACGGGCTCCACTCATGATGAAGTTGCCATCACCCACTTTTGTAGCATGTGAAGCATGTGTACCGCGAATAATCACGGCATTTTCACGAATCACATTGTTATTGCCGATAATAGCCAGTGTTTCTTCACCTGTAAAGGCAAAATCCTGGGGAACTGCTGCCACAACAGCTCCCTGATAAACTGTATTTCCATTTCCCATACGTGTGCCGCTCATCAGACTGGCATAAGGCATAATCACGTTGTCATCACCTATCTCTACATTCTTGTCGATATAGGCAAATGGATGAACCGTCACGTTCTTACCCAATTTGGCTGACGGATCTACATAAGCTAAAGGACTTATCATAGTTTTCTCATTTTAAGGTTAATCAATTTCTTCCTCCTCCCAACGCACTGTACAAGTTGATCACAGCTTGCATACGCTGGAAATTATCAGCTACCTCTGACAACTGTGCACTCAGCAGATTCTGCTGTGCGGTCAGGATTTCCAGATAAGTGGCATCTCCGCTCTGGAACAAGGCCTTGGTATAAGTCACTGCCTTATCCAACTGCTCTACCTGTCCACGGTCTTCCACCAGTTTCTTATTCTGTGTATCGAACAGATACAGAGCATCGCTCACTTCCTTTCCAGCTTCCAGAATAGTCTGCTGATAATTCATCTGAGCAATCTTTTCTTCTGCCTTTGAAACCTTCAGGTTGGCAATCAGCTTACCGTTATTGAAAATAGGCTGAGCCAATGAAGCCAAAGCCTGCAGCATAAATTCACCCGGATTAGAAACTTGAATACCTGATCCGTTTGTCCATCCTGCCATACCTGTAATGTTCAAGCCCGGATAGAAAGCTGCACGTGCGGAATTAGTCGTATAATAAGCAGCCGCAAGCGTCATTTCAGCCATCTTCACGTCCGGACGGTTTTCCAATAACTGCATCGGTACACCCGCTGCCAGTTCTTCCGGCATAACCTGTTCGTCCAATGTACTGCGTTCGATGGTCTGAGGAGCCTTAGCCAATAGTACAGCAAGTGAATTTTCTGTTTCACGCACCTGACGTTTCAAATCCATCAATGAAGCCTCTACCTGATGGCTGGCAGCACGCATCTGTGCTACAGCAGCTTCGGTTGTCATACCGGCAATTTTCATGGCTTCCATTACTCGTACGTTTTCTTTATAGATAGCAGCCGTTTCAGTCGTAATTTCTACCTGACGGTCGAGCATCAGCAAAGAATAGTACACATTAGCTATACCACAAATAATTTGTGAACGTACAGCCTGTTCTGCATACTGGCTCTGTTCGTAGGCTACTTTCTGCCCACGTTTGGTATTCAAAATCTTTCCGAACAAGTCAATTTCCCAACTGGCAGACACTGGAAGCTGGTATGCCTTTACATAGTTTCCACCTCCCATGCTGGTTGTAGAACCTTGCGGAGCCAGATTAATGGAAGGCAAATAAGACAATTTAGCGGCAGTCAGCATCACTTTCGCTTCCTGTACACGGAGAGCAGCCGCCTGCATATCTACATTGTTAGCCAGTCCTTCTTCAATCAAGGCCTGCAGTTTGGCATCACGGAAAATCTCTTTCCAAGGCAAGTTTCCCATATTGGCCGTATCGGCAGCCAGTGTATCGGTTGCCGAAGCCGGGTCACGATAGACGCCTGAGGCATCTATCGTTTCCGGACGGTCATAAGCTTTGTAAATGTGGCAACTGCTCATCATGGCAGCCAGACACATCATTCCTATTATCTGTTTTTTCATTATCAATCTTATTTATGCGTATTAGGAGAATACTGTTCAATTTCAGCTTCCACTTCACTTTCATCGAGGCTATCCCATTCCATTGGTTTCACTTTTTCTTGCAACCATTGGAATACCACGAACAATACCGGAACGATGAAAATCTGGAAAATCATACCGATTAACATACCACCAATAGCCGAAGCACCCAATGTACGGTTACCGTGAGCTCCTACACCCATAGCCAACATCAACGGAATCAAACCGACAATCATGGCCAATGAAGTCATCAAGATCGGACGAAGACGGGCTGCAGCACCCAATACGGCTGCCCAGGAAATACTCATACCTTGTTTACGACGGTCAAGGGCAAACTCTACAATCAAGATGGCATTCTTAGCCAACAGACCCATCAACATAATCAAGGCAATCTGCATGTAAATGTCATTTGACATGGTTCCCAAAATCATCTTCAATGCAGGAATACTTCCTAATGCACTAAATCCGTTGACGAAGATGAAGCTACCCATCAAACCGAACGGTACAGAAAGCAATACGGCCAACGGCAGGATGTAACTTTCATACTGGGCACTCAGCAGCAAGTAAACGAAGACGAAGCAAAGTACGAAGATAATACCTGTTGTACTGCCACTTGTCTGTGCTTCCTCACGTGCCATACCTCCCAATTCGTAACCGAATCCCATCGGAAGATTTTCCTTAGCCACTTCAGCAATAGCCTGCAATGCCTGACCTGAAGTATAACCTGAAGCAGGAGCCACCATCACCTTCATTGAAGTATACAGGTTGAAACGGTTGATAATATCCGGGCCGTATACTTTCTTCATGCTTACGAACTGTGTGATAGGAGCCATTTCTCCATTGCTACCACGTACTTTCACTCCGTTCAACGATTCCATGTTCTTAGTAGCATCCGGTTCAGCCTGAATCATTACACGATACATCTTACCGAAACGGTTGAAGTTAGAAGCATACAAACCTCCAAAATATCCCTGCATGGTAGAAAGAATATCGCTCGGGCTGATGCCTGCCTTCTTACAAGCTGCCGCATCAATGTCAAGCTGATACTGCGGGAAGCTCGGGTTGAAGGTAGTCTTCGCAGAGTTGATTTCCGGACGTGCTTCCAGTGCAGCTGTATAGTTATTTACTACCTCAAAGAAGTGATCCAGTGAACCACCGGTCTTATCCTGCATGTTCAACTCAATATCGCTTGATACTGAATAACCCGGAATCATCGGAGGAGCAAAGAACAATACCTGTGCATCCTTAATGACTTTCTGTGCACGCAAGAACAAAGTAGAATAGATAATATCTGAATTCTGCATCATGGAACGTTCTTCCCAGTCTTTCAGCTTGATGATGACAGAACCGTAAGAAGGTCCTTGACCACCAATAAAGCTATATCCAGAAATGATAGTACGAGACTGAACGGCTGGTTCTGCAGCTACCAGGCTGTCTACCTTGGCCAACACTTCCATAGCACGTTCCTGAGAAGTACCAGGAGGCAATGTCACAGCACCCATGATAGTACCGGTATCTTCATTCGGCACCATACCAGTCGGAGTGGTCTTCATAAAGAACATCAACAATACGATAGATGCAGCCACCAGTCCGAATGAAAGCCATTTCTTATGAATAAAGAATACGACACGCTTCTTATAGCTCTTCAGCAATGAATCGTATGCAGCATTGAAAGAGGTATGGAAACGATCGACCATACTCATCTTCTTCTGCTTGTGTTCTGAATCATGCGGTTTCAGGAAAATAGCACACAATGCCGGAGAAAGTGTCAAGGCGTTCAACGCAGAGAATGCGATAGAAATCGCCATCGTAATACCGAACTGACGATAGAATGTACCGGCCGTACCTCCCATGAAACTTACCGGGATAAATACGGACATCATGACCAATGTAATAGAAACCAGCGCACCACCGAGTTCGCTCATAGCATCGATAGAAGCCTCACGAGATGATTTGTATCCCTGGTCCAACTTGGCATGTACACCTTCCACCACCACAATGGCATCGTCGACCACAATCGCAATGGCAAGCACCATCGCCGAAAGTGTCAGCAAGTTCACACTAAATCCAATCAGTTTCAATACGAAGAAAGTAGCAATCAAGGCTACCGGAATGGCAATGGCCGGAATCAATGTAGAACGCATATCCTGCAAGAACACATATACTACGATGAACACCAGCACAAACGCTTCTATCAAAGTCTTGATAACTTCGTGGATAGACGCATACAAGAAGTCATTGGCATTCTGAGCCACGTTAATCTTCAATCCGGCAGGCAAGCTTTCTTCAGCCTTACTAATAACATCCAACAAGTTGTTGATTGTTTCTGTCGCATTGGTTCCTGCCATCTGGAATACGATACAAGTTACAGCCTTATGACCGTTTACTGTATTATTAAAGGTATAAGCTAGACGTCCCAATTCGATACGGGCTACATCTCCCAAACGGAGCACTTCACCGTTAGGCAGGGCCTTCACTACAATATCTTCAAATTCTTCTGTCTGCTGCAAACGACCTTTGTAACGAATGGTGTACTGGAAAGTCTGATTACCACGTTCACCAAACTGTCCAGGGGCAGCTTCAATATTCTGTTCTGCCAATACACCTGAGATATCAGACGGAACCAAATTGTACTGCGCCATCACATCCGGCTTCAACCAAATACGCATAGAGTAGTCCTGACCCATCACGTTGGCATCACCCACACCTTTTACACGCTGAACTTCCGGAATCAAGTTAATCTTGGCATAGTTTTCAATAAACTCAATGTTATACTTATCTTCTGCATCATACAAAGAGAAAATCAACAACATAGAGTTCTGACGTTTCTGTGTGGTCACACCCACTTTGGTAACTTCTGCCGGCAACAGACCTTGTGCCATAGACACACGGTTCTGTACGTTGACCGCAGCCATATCCGGGTCAGTACCCTGGTTAAAATAAATGCTGATATCAGCTGAACCATTGTTTGAGGCACTAGACTGAATGTACATCATGTTTTCTACACCGTTAATCTGGTCTTCCAGCGGAGCAATCACTGAGTTCAACACAGTCTGTGCATTCGCACCTGTATAAGTTGCTCTTACCGATACGGTAGGAGGTGCAATGTCCGGATATTGTGTAACCGGCAGGGTGGCCAAACCAATCACACCCAGAATTACTATCAAAATAGAAATTACGGTTGACAGTACCGGACGGTTAATAAATTTATCTAGTTTCATTCTTTAAATACCATTTATAATTACAGTCCCGAGGGTTTTCATCAAATACATTCCCCCAGCACCATAAGAATCATTTTTATTATTTAAAAGCTGTCTGAATGTTACCATCCCGCTGGTCTTGTAACGCCTTCTGGAATTTAGCTTCTTTTTCAGCCTGTGTAATCGGAGTAATCTTTTGTCCGTCTTTCAATGTCTGAACACCTTCTACAACAATCTTATCCCCTGGCTTCAGTCCACCTGTCACGATGTAATGTTTACCATCATTCAAGTTAGAAACCTGCACTTCTGTATGCTTGATAGTATTATCAGACTGTAATACATACACAAACTTCTTGTCCTGGATTTCCTGAGTAGCAGTCTGAGGAATCAAGATAATGTCGCTCATAGTGTATGGGAATACCACGTTGGCCATACCTCCACTACGAAGGATATTCTGCTTGTTCGGGAAAATTGCACGCATGCTTACAGAACCAGTAGTCTGGTCGATTACACCACTTACGGCATCAATCTTACCTTCTTCTGAATACATTGTTCCATCAGACAACTGCAATTTGACAGCAGGCATCTTTTCCAACTGTTCCTTCAATGTACCACCTGCTTTAGTCAAAGCCAGCAACTGTTTTTCAGTCATTGAGAAATATACGTACATATCTCCAATCTGAGAAACGGTAGTCAACGGTTCAGCTGCAGAAGGACCAACCAATGCACCTACACGATACGGGAAAGTACCAATAACTCCATCTGAAGGACTGGTTACGGTACAGAAGCCCAAATTCTGTTTTGCAGCCGCATAAGAAGCTTCTGCCTGTGCCAAACTTGCCTTAGCAGAAAGCAGGTTATTTACAGCTGTCTGGTATTCAAAATCACTGATAATTTTCTGCTCATGCAGCATCTTCTTGTTTGCTTCAGTTGAAGTAACAGTTTCCAAGTTAGCTTTTGCTGAAGCCACGCTTGCTTTAGCCTGATCGTATGCAGCCTTATACTGTGTAGGATCAATCTGGAACAAAGCTTGTCCCTTGCGAACTGTAGCACCTTCGTCTACACACAACTTCACGATAAATCCTGATACTTGCGGACGAATTTCAATATCCTGCAAACCTTTAATTGTAGCGGGATACTGGGTTGTCTGATTGCTAGAAGCAGCTGCAAGTGTTTCAACCGCAAATTCATCATCACCCATTTTCATACCCCCCTGACCGCCTCCACATGCAGTCAGCACCGAAAGAGTCAATGCATAGAATGCCACTCGGCTAGAAGAAAAACTTCTGTTTCTTTTTGTGCTCATACTTATATTCATATATAAAATTTGGTTTTATCTCTTCTCTCTATTAAAGTTTTCCACTGAAAACTTTACACCCTTCTCTAGTTTTTTATCGTGCAAATATAGAAAAAAAATCAAGGTCCGGAAAGTGGCTTTAACTAAGAATAACCATAATGCCCTAATATCATTACATATAGCCAATATTATCAGACCAATCGACAAAAACTATCGACAAAAAATCTTCAATACTCCAAAACAACCTTCGTTCATTTTATAGTTTTTTTCAGAAAAAAACAGTCCATTTGTTATTTTATTCCTACATTTGCGCGATACATTATTCTTTGAAACAACTAAAAAACGAAGAAATATGACAAAAATAACGAAAGAAGCAGCCTTACTCTATCACTCACAAGGCAAACCGGGGAAAATAGAAGTAGTCCCCACCAAACCTTATCAAACTCAACGAGATTTATCATTGGCTTATTCACCGGGAGTAGCAGAACCGTGTCTGGAAATCCAGAAGAATCCGGATACCGCATACGACTATACCGACAAAGGTAATCTGGTAGCTGTTATCTCTAACGGAACAGCTGTATTGGGCTTGGGAGATATAGGTGCCATGAGCGGAAAACCCGTAATGGAAGGAAAGGGACTGCTGTTTAAAATTTATGCCGGAATCGACGTATTCGATATTGAAGTAAATGAAAAAGACCCGGATAAATTTATCGAAGCGGTAAAAGCCATTGCTCCTACCTTCGGAGGTATCAATCTGGAAGATATCAAAGCTCCTGAGTGCTTCAAAATAGAACAGAGACTGAAGGAAGAACTGGACATTCCGGTAATGCACGACGACCAGCACGGTACAGCCATTATCTCCAGTGCCGGATTGCTGAATGCGCTGGAAGTAGCTGGAAAGAAAATTGAAGAGGTAAAAATCGTAGTCAACGGTGCCGGTGCATCTGCCGTATCTTGTACTAAATTATATGTAGCTCTCGGTGCACGCCTGGAAAACATTGTCATGCTCGACAGTAAAGGGGTGATTTCTAAAGACCGTACTGACCTGAACGAGCAGAAAAAATTCTTTGCTACTGACCGTACCGACATCCATACACTGGCAGAAGCCATCAAGGGAGCCGATGTATTCCTCGGCCTTTCCAGAGGTAACGTGTTGAGTCAGGATATGGTACGCAGCATGGCTTCTCATCCTATCGTATTTGCTTTGGCTAACCCGACTCCGGAAATTTCATACGAAGATGCCATGGCTTCCCGCCCGGACGTATTGATGTCAACCGGACGTTCTGACTATCCGAACCAGATAAACAATGTTATCGGATTCCCTTATATCTTCCGCGGTGCACTTGATACGCGTGCCACTGCCATCAACGAAGAGATGAAGCTGGCAGCCGTACATGCCATTGCCGACCTGGCTAAAAAACCTGTACCCGACGTTGTCAACGAAGCTTATCATGTGAACAACCTGACTTTCGGACCTGAATACTTCATTCCGAAACCGGTTGACCCACGTTTGATTACCGAAGTATCTATGGCCGTAGCTAAGGCTGCCATGGAATCAGGTGTAGCCCGCAAACAGATTACCAACTGGGATGAATACAAGAATCACCTGAGAGAACTGATGGGACAGGAAAACAAGCTGACCCGCCAGTTGTATGAAACAGCTCGCCGCAACCCGCAACGTGTGGTATTTGCCGAAGGTATTCACCCGAACATGCTGAAAGCAGCAGTAGAAGCTAAAGCAGAAGGTATCTGTCATCCGATTCTTTTGGGTAACGAAGAGCGCATTGAAAAATTGGCTAAAGAACTTGACCTGAGCCTGGAGGGCATTGAAATTGTCAACCTGCGCCACGACCGCGAATCAGAACGCCGTGAACGCTATGCACGCATCCTCTGCGAAAAACGTGCCCGCGAAGGAGCCAACTTCCAGGAAGCAAACGATAAGATGTTCGAACGCAACTACTTTGGTATGATGATGGTGGAAACCGGCGAAGCAGACGCCTTCGTAACCGGATTGTACACCAAGTACTCCAACACGATCAAGGTTGCCAAGGAAGTTATCGGCATCCAGCCGGAATACAAACATTTCGGTACCATGCATATTCTGAACTCCAAGAAGGGAACTTATTTCATTGCCGATACACTGATTAATCGTCATCCAGACACCGATACCTTGATAGACATTGCCAAACTGTCAGCTAAAGCTGTACGTTTCTTCAACCAGGAACCGGTAATGGCCATGCTGTCTTACTCCAACTTCGGTTCCGATGCAGAAGGAAGTCCGGCAAAGGTACACGAAGCCATCAACCAGCTGCATCAGGAATACCCGGATTTGGCTATTGACGGTGAAATGCAAGTGAAATTTGCCTTGAACAATGCCCTTCGCGATGAGAAATATCCTTTTACACGCTTAAAAGGAAAAGAAGTAAACACATTGGTATTCCCTAACCTGAGTTCAGCCAATGCAACCTACCAGCTCATCCAAAGCATGAGTGAAACCGAAGTAATCGGCCCGATTCAGATGGGATTGAACAAACCAATTCACTTCACCGACATTGAAAGCTCTGTACGCGATATCGTCAATATCACAGCTATCGCCTGCATTGATGCCATTGTCGACAAGAAGAAGAAAGCACAATAAACATTACTGATTTATTTCACCTTACACGGAGGAACAGCCGCAAGCCAAAACATTCACCCTTGCCACCGTTCCTCCGTGTATTATTTTTCTAAAAACCATGAGAAAACCACTCAATCATACACAATGTGTCGTACTTACTTTATGCTGGGCTGCACTTTGCTTTTTAGTACTCACCTCTACCCCCAAAATTGACGGTCCGCTTGTCATTATGATTCTCATATCAGGAGCTTTGGTGTTTATCCCTGTAATTAAATCACTTAAAAGCAGAAACAAATAAACACGAATAAATAGATAAAAAGGGATTTTTGACGCTTTTTTCTCACTTTTCTTAATTTATTGTTGCATAAATAAATTTTTATCTATATTTTTGGCACATCAAACAAGAAGAAACATATTACTGTGATTTTTCAAAACCAATAAATAAGACAGATAATCTTTTTTAATTATGAATGCAGCTAAAGTTCTGGAAGATCTGAAAAGAAGATTCCCCAATGAACCTGAGTACCATCAGGCAGTAGAAGAAGTGTTAGGAACTATCGAAGAGGAATACAACAAACACCCTGAATTCGACAAAGTAAACTTGATTGAACGTCTGTGTATTCCAGATCGCGTATACCAGTTCCGTGTCACTTGGATGGACGACAAAGGTAACATCCAGACCAACATGGGTTACCGTGTACAACACAACAACGCTATCGGTCCGTACAAAGGCGGTATCCGTTTCCACAGCTCTGTAAACCTGGGAATTTTGAAGTTCCTGGCATTCGAACAGACCTTCAAGAACTCACTGACTACTCTTCCGATGGGTGGTGGTAAAGGTGGATCTGACTTCTCTCCACGCGGTAAGTCAAATGCAGAAGTAATGCGTTTCTGCCAGGCATTCATGCTGGAATTGTGGCGTCACATCGGCCCTGAAACTGACGTTCCTGCCGGTGATATAGGAGTAGGCGGACGTGAAGTAGGTTACATGTTCGGTATGTACAAAAAACTGACTCGCGAATTCAGCGGTGTATTGACTGGTAAAGGCCGTGAATTTGGTGGCTCACTTATCCGTCCGGAAGCTACAGGTTACGGTAATATCTATTTCTTGCTGGAAATGCTGAAAACTCGTAACATTGACATCAAAGGTAAGACTTGTTTGGTATCTGGTTCAGGAAACGTAGCACAGTATACTGTAGAAAAACTGATTCAGTTGGGTGCTAAAGTAGTTACCATGTCCGACTCTGACGGTTACATCTATGATCCGGATGGTATCGACCGCGAAAAACTGGATTACATCATGGAATTGAAGAACCTCTACCGTGGACGTATCCGTGAATATGCAGAAAAATACGGTTGCAAGTATGTAGCTGGTGCTCGTCCATGGAATGAAAAAGCAGACATCGCTCTTCCTTCTGCCACACAGAATGAAATTAACGGTGATGATGCGAAAGCACTGGTAGCAAACGGCGTATTTGCTGTATCAGAAGGAGCCAACATGCCTTCTACTCCAGAAGCAATCCGCGTATTCCTGGATGCAAAGATTCTTTACGCTCCGGGTAAGGCAGCCAATGCAGGTGGTGTATCTGTATCAGGTCTGGAAATGACTCAAAACTCTATCAAGCTGAGCTGGAGCCAGGAAGAAGTAGACGAAAAGCTGAAGAGCATCATGAAGAACATCCACGAAGCTTGCGTGAAATATGGTACAGAACCCGATGGTTATATCAACTATGTGAAGGGTGCTAACGTAGCCGGATTCATGAAAGTAGCTAACGCTATGATGGCTCAGGGAATTGTATAAAACTTTAATTCTTAATTTATAAATCCGGGTGGGACTTGAACTTTCAAGTTTCACCCGTTTTTGTTTTTAAAGAATGACTCCCAATAAGAAGTACCTTTATCCAACAGTACCAAATCCATAATTTTTATCTTCAAGTCTTCATTATAAACCCATTTCATATAAGTAAACAAAGCTCCACTTGAAGCATCCTGTTCATACACAATTTTAGCCTTGTAAATCCAGTCACCCAAATTTCCATCGTTGTTATCTACCAGATAAATCGTACTCACCTCTCCCTTCTCATCAAACTCAGCTCCCCAAAAATTTATGGCATGCCCGCCTCCCTGAATAAAAATATCCAATCCGACGGCCATTCCCTGCTTCCTTGCCAATTTGATGGCATTATTAAACTCCTCCTTCGTCATATAGCCGTTGCCATACTGCTTCACCAGCGAATTTCGACCGAACACCTCAAAAAAGAAGCCCGCATTTTCCTGTTCCGGCACATCCTGAGGATACATCACCCGATTGCAGATTCCCGATAAGAACCAGTTTACACCCGATACGATATACCCCGACTTATTACCAAAACGATTCTTGAATCCCTGATAAATCTCACTATGCTTTGAATCCGGATAAGCCGAAGGAATCGAAAATTCCGGGTCCAGACGACGTTTGTATTCCAAATAACGTTCTACATAACTACGGTTCGCATTCAGCCACCAATGCATCAAATTTGAAGAGGCAGCCTCCCAGCACGTTCTTCCATCACCTGTGGGACTGGTATCTCTGGCATCCAGTTTGTTGCAGTCAAACCACCCGCAATTCTGCCTCCAGGGCATACGATACACCGGAGCTTCATACTCCCACTGGTCGGACGGCTGTACACCCTCTACCCACCAAACAGGTTCTTCCGGTACCACTTCCTCCGATTTCAATTGCAAGTTCACAGTGACCTGCTTCCCGCTTTCCAAACTACTTCCGATACTTTCCGGTGCGTTATACACCAGTTCCCGACTTCCTGCTACGATTTTTACCCAGCCTTCTGTCCGAAAACGCTCCATCTCTCCCGGAACAACCAAAGCTACAAAACTGCCTTCTTCCATTGGGAACGCTTGTATCCAGCCCGTCTCGTCCGCAGCCTGCACCGCATTTCCTGATAAAGCAAATCTACCCGATAAATCCCCATGAACATACACTTGCATCTGCTTCCGTTCCTCGTCCGACAGAGCCTCCTCCATGTTTCTTATATTCACTGTTACTCGACTCATGGCATGGCGAAAATCCAAATTCACTGGCGAATATCGCTGCCCTTCCGCATCGGCCACCAATAAATCAGAAGATAAAAAATCCTTCTCTGACGACTGGTTCTGATTCACCCGATGCACATACCAGCAGGTACCCTCCCACAGCTCAATCTGAGTAGCAGAAGGCCAGACTGCATAAAAATGAGGAGTCTCATTCCAGTCTTTCCAATATAAGGAAGAAGTCCACCGATTTCCTTCGCAATGTAGCAGCGTTTTATCCTGAAGCTTATCCGGCTGTACTCCATACACTCGCAAAGCCACCTCATCTCCTACCTGAAAGTCTCCACTCCCGTCTTTCTGTATCACCACACGCGACTGTCCTGCCACAGAGACTCTAAAATCAATATTTTCCAAAGAAGACTGATCGAAATTCTCACCTGAAGAACAAGCTACAGCACATGATAACACGAAAATTAGAAATAGGTTACGTATAATAAAATTCATGGTAAACAAGTTTATCTTTATCTATTACTAACAAATAAAGTGATACACTTGTTCTTCTTATTAAGAAAAATCTATTATACACAAAAAGGCCTCTTTATTCTACTTTTGATACAAGTAAAATAAAGAGGTCTGTTACAGATTAATATTTCATCATTTTATAGCTAGAGATTGAGTTTCCCAATTATATGATATAGTATACAATGTGTTCATGTTTAAAGTTTCATCCTCATTTTTTCCCCATTCACCACTTTGTTCTTTTTCTTCAAAATCAGTATTCCTTATTTTCAGTTGATAATTAAAAAAAGTTCCTTCCGAATAAGGGAAATATGCTATTTCTTTATCACGCAAAGATACACTTCGCGTATCTGAAGTCACTACAAAGCTATAGTCATTTAGCCAATCTCCCATTATTTCTGATAAATCCAAAGAAACAGCAAAAGTAATCATAGGAACCTGTATCTTTAAAGAAGTAGTTTTTCCATCTTCTACCACAAAAGTTTCTTCTTTGTAATAAACAGGTTCTCCTTTGGTTTCATTGCTCCAAGCAGATTCGCTTCCATAATTCTCACTATACACTTTCAAATAATAATCATCTGCTACCTCCAGTTTGATTTTATCTTGCATTTCTTGAGCAGACAACACCCGGATTTTCGTATCTCCTTTCCACAACTCTACAATCAATGTTTCATCTACAGCACGCGAAACTACCTCAGTTACCATTTGCGACTGCAATTCAATCCCTTCTACAGACAAATAACCTTTTCCTAAAGGAATCTCATTTTCCTGCTGACAGCTTGCCAGCAGGAAAATTCCCAATAAAATATATAATATATTTTTTTTCATCGTTCTTCTTTATTTATCGTAAACTAAAGAAATGTCATCAACAGTTAACACACTACCTACATACGCATCATCAAAAGACATTTCAGACAAACCACTTCCATTCTGAATATAAAATGTCTGAGTTATCTTCTGATATGGCATATCAGCTCCTGCATTTGTCGTAGAGCTAAATATCACATAAATATATTTACATTTTGAATATAATGTTTCTCCCACATAATCCAAATCTACTACAGCCTCAGTCCAATCTTCCTTTGCTTCCGAAGAGATATAATCTTTCTGAATAATTACATTCTTACCTTCATCTAATAATTCAATATGCACTTTCCACGTATCAGAAGTATATGGGGCATACTTGTACCAAAACGTCAACGCAGTAGGACGATTATTAAACGAAGCATCTTTTATACGCTCATACGTATCTTTACTACCATCAGCATCTCCTACTCCCCCACTAGTTCCCATCGTCACATTTGTAGTACCTGTAAACAGTTCACCAGCCACCTTATTATAATCTTTAGCATCAACTCCAGTCGTATTTCCACGCCCATTAGCAGTACTTCTAATCTCTGCAGCTAATTTTCCAGAGTGAGAATTAGGAATATACGATACAGAATGAAAGCCATTGTAATGAGCAATAGTGGGTACCCAAAGAACAGTCCCATTATTACGGTGTCTTGTCGTAAACAAGTTACTTGTATCCCAATGACAATCTGTTTTTTCTTTCCAAGGATTAAAAGAATAATAATCATTCTTATAATTATCATCCGTCCATTCTTCCATTCCTGAATTCGGTAATTGCACCGGTGTTTCCAGTGTAGCTTCAGCCTCAGCAGAAGCAATTACCCCACGATACAGCGCACGCACTTTATATACTTTGTTCGAAATGTCTTCTGCACGCTGTGTGAACTGCTGAATGCGTCCCTTAACCGCCTCACGGGTAGTACAATCAATCCAATTTGATCCGTCATAATACTGATAAACCAGATTAGCTTTAATTGTCTCTGGATTTCCTGTTGTTACATTCACTTCGTCTATGGTAAATTCTCTTGACCAACAATTTCTTTCATCCACAGAAATACTGAACTCCGGCTTATTACACTTCAAAATATATACCCTATTGGCAGCCTCATCTTCACTTGCCCAGCGATTATTAGCTTTCACATCCACTTCAATAGTAGAAGAAACCGTATTTCCTGCGTCCGTCATCAACTGTGGGGTCAATGAAGAAAAATCAAGACTACCCTCTGTTGCACCAATTTCCGGCAAAGTAATACCCAAAGCTGTTTCTACAGCCGCCTTATCATCTGCATTCGACAACTGATATTCCTTTCCGCCTTCCAATCCTGCAAATTTAGCATCTGCAGAATTGAACTTTAGTTTTAAATCTTGCAAAGGAGATGACAAATTCAGATTAATAACAGCCGATTTTGTTTCCGTTTCAGCAAATGAAAGTTCATTATTTACGAAGTCGGTAGATTCGACTTTAGGCTTCGGCATAAACTCCATAGGCAAGGTTTCAGTGACAGATACAGTAGACACTTCCAGCTTTTCTATCGAAATGCCGACACCTGATGCCACTTCTCCAGCAATTCCCAACGTCACTTTTACATGAGTCTTTGCCGGAATATTGGAGAATTCCCCTCCTTCTGGATCCACTATATCATACGATACTTCTTTACCGGTTCCTGCCAAATGCCCGTGAAATACCAATTTAACAGAAGAGCCCGCCTGAAAATAGGCACTTTTCTCACCGGTAGCATCTATTTCAACAGACTGATCAGCCACTGTCACCATGACAGAATAATCTTCATAGGCCTTCTTCAAACTTTCTTCATCATAGTTTACCGAAAGCAATGCATTTGCTACCGCACACGAAACCGTGGCAGCAGTTTCCTGACCAGTCACTACATGCTGATTTTCCAACGTTCCCACATAATAAGGAGCATCCAGCGCAATTACTGGGTTCTCTCCATAAGTTGCTGTTAAATTATATGTGCCTTCCTTCAACAAAATAAATTCTTCACATCTGCCAGAATAAGCAACCTTCTCTGTTGCCGCATCCACCACGCGCAATTTAAACATTGTCGATAAAGGATCTTCCAATTCAGAAGGCGCCGTACGCGAATAAGCCTGATCCGCTTCATCCGTCAATGTGATTAGCAAGCCCGTTTTGCTAGAAAAACGAGAATTGTCTTCAGACTGGCACCCTCCTAACCACACACTTAATGCCAGTAAAAAAAGTCCACCAATCCACTTCATATTTTTACTTGTTTCTTTAATCATAACTTAGCTCAAATTCATCTACCCATAAAGTACTACCATCTCCAACCTGACCAATTACCTTCTTTCCGACATCATCGAATTCTCCTCCATACTTACTTGAAGTAGCCACAATCGTTATTTTAGCAGGTTTAGAAACTGTATCTGAATAATTTATATCAAATTCGAATTTAGTGTATTCTGTAACAGTTTTACTACCAGTAAACTCACCAAAAGCTATTTCTTGCCCAGCCTCATTCCACAAACGTAAATAAATCTGACATTCATCATTCGTTAAATTACCTGGAACTGTCCCATTATAAGTAATAGGCATGGATTTATATTTATAATAACCACTTAATTTTGTAGGACGTGCTCCCGAGTACGAACGTCCAAAAGAAGGGCTTGATTCAGGGGTTCCCATATTGGTCTTATAGGTACCTATAAAAAGGTTACCGGCAGCAGCTCCTACCAAGAGAATATTACCATACGTATATAATTTAGCAGAAGTTCCACGATACGCATCACTGCCTGTCACAGGAACAGTACTTGATTCCTTATAAATTGTCACTCCTTCATTTCCTGTAGCCCAATATGCTTGTGCATCATCCAAATTATTGGCCACAGGATTTGGATACCAAGTATTTTCATTTTGTGTCCACGTTTCAAAATTCATATTCGGAATTGTCACAATAGTTTCTGTCTGAAATGAATAAACTTCACCGCTATTTCCATTTGCCAAAGCACGAACCTCATAGTTTGTAGCATTATTCAATCCAACTAACGTAGCTGAATAGGTAGTATTACCCGTAATAGTCACGTTCGCAGGATCAACCGTAATCCACGCTTCTTCTCCTTGTACCCGATATTCTACAGACAATTCGGTTCCTGTGCGAAAACTTCCATTTATATAAGCTTTAGTAGCCCATGCATTCACATTCTCCACAGAAGCAGGAACAGACGATTTCTGTATATCTACCGTCCAATCACAAATATAACGTCCGTTACGATATGCCTTAAAAACACGAGGACGAGTAAAATCAGTCACAGTTTCCGCTGCAGGTTCCAATACTGTTTTAGAACCTTCCAAATTCAGCTTATTTATTTTAATGTTTCTATAATCAGCATCCTCATTCACATAAATAATAGCTATGTGATTGTATAAATCTAATGAAGGAGCCGTTCCAGACTGGTTTTCCACTTCAATTGTTCGTTCAATTTCCTGCTTTACTGTTATTTTCCACCAATAATCCTGATAAGTTTTCAGCAACACATCTACTGGATTTGTAAAATCAATTGCAGTATTAGCGTTAGCCGGAAGTTCTTCCAAAGAAGAAAAGCTAAAATCTGGGAAACCAGAAGGTTTGACGCAAACCGTAGTATCAGGATAAATCAAAGACTCCGTATTCGCTACCAGTTTTGTAATCGGCAGGCTGTCTATAAAAGCATCTTCACCAATGGTCAATTCAATGGTACGTGCCTGATTATTAAACACAGCTTCTCCGGTCATTCCTTCTACCTGAATCTCTTGAATCACTCCTTCAATATATGGATAGGGAATGTCATTCTCTATACAAGAAGACAAATTCAATACCAAGAGTGATATAAAACTATATTTTAACGCTTTTACAAGCATAATCTATTAAATTAAAAATAAGTACAAAGACCAATATTAATCGAGAATATATTAATTTTAAAATCTGCAGAACTCTGACGATAAGATCCGTGTTCCACCTGATTAGTGGTCTGTTCAGCCCACTTAAACTTCAAGCCGACCACATTAATGGATACCTCTACAGCCATATTATTAGTCACAAAGGCGGTCAAACCTGGTGCTGCTCCAATTTGGAGACTATGAGAAGTCTGATAGGTTCCTGTAGCTTTCTGATCTGCACCAGAAATCGTCTTACCCTGACCATATCCATAGGTCAGTCTCAGCTCATTAAAAAAGCCAAAGACCTTACTATTTCCCAGTCCCATATACGTACGAAGGAATCCAGATGCCGTATACTCATGTTCCAAATACTTATAATCACTAATATCAAATGTCAGGTCATCACCCAAGTCAATATTGATATTTCCCAAATCAGCATACGTTCGATTATAATTCAAACGCATACCCGCAGCCATATTATCCCGGAAAAAATATCCGGCATACGGACTGACCTTAAAAGTATACCCTTCTCCGTTTATATCATTCAACATAAGGAACTTATAATTATCTCCCGTCAATTCCATATAAGAAAAGGTAACACCGCCCATCCAAGAACCTTTTGGAACAAAAAGTGAGGGCTTTATATTACGGTCATAGCTTTTCCGTGCATACACTGAAGTAATGCACAAGAGCGTAAAAAATAAAATTAAATATCTTTTCATGTAAAATATTAATAGTATGACAATTCAAAATCATCGACCCAAAGGGTACTGCCAATCGCCAGCTGGCCAATCACAGTCGTTCCATCAAAATATCCACCATAACGACTGGAAGTCGCCACAATAGTTATCTTATCCGGACGTTTATTAGTTACTATATACTCTACAGGGATTTCAAAATGAGTATATTCAGATACTGTTTCATTGGTAATAAAATGCCCTTCACCAATCGTTTCGTCTCTAGACCACAACTGAATATATATATCACACTCATCGGAAGTCAAAGTACGGTCAGCTGGAACACTTCCACCAGACATCGTAGCCCCTGGCTGATACTTAAAGTATCCAGACAATTTTGTAGGACGAGCACCTTCATAAGGTCTACCAAATGTTACACTTGAAGCGGGATTGGAAGTATTTGTTTTATAACTTCCAATGAAAAGATTACCAGCAGCCTTTACACTTACAATTAAAACTTTTACTTGTACGGTTTGCAACTGAGCAGCTAATCCTGAACGGGAATCTTCCACTCCTATACTATTGGAATTACCTCCCAAAGTCACTCCTTCGTTACCTGTTGCCCAAAAACTATTTGCAGCATCAGAGTTTGGATACCAGTTCTTACCATTCTGACTCCACGTATCAAAATTCAAATTAGGTATTTCCACATACGGTTCAGTCGTAAATATGCAAGTTTCACCAGTTTTATCTCCACACAAAATATAATACTCATATTCTGTACCAAAATCCAATGGAGAAATTTTGGCCGAATAGTTTTTTGTACCCTCTTCCTGAACCGCATCTATAGTAGTCCATTCTGAATCAGATTTTTTCTTATAACGGAACTGTACCGGCGAAGTTATTTCCTCTAAATTACAAGCACCTGATAGAAAAGCAAACTGCCCCCACACTTTAGAAGCATCCATACGAATATCGTCAGTCTTCAAATCAGGACTATCCTGCTTGGTAGGTACTTTCACCGTCACATCATATTGATGAATGGTCTGATCTACTGTTACATCAAAAGAAGCATTACCCTCTGTTATATCCAGGTTTACTTTGTAATAATATGCAGCTTCTGCACTTTCTGTAATAGTCTGAGAAAACGTACTACCCTCTCCAAAATCAACCTTTATAGTTAAAGGCTGACCAGATTTTACATAAGCCGCTCGTGTTTCATCTTTTACAAAAGGTATTATAAAAGCATCTGCTCCTTCCACTGCACAAGAATAAGTTGCAAAAGCCGTTTTAAAACTTTCGGAACAGTTTACAGACACCATAGCCTGTGCCAATTTACAAGTAATCTCTACAGCTTTATTTTTATCTTTTTCGATAACAACTTCTTTCTGGCCTTCATAAAAAGGAAGAGCCTCAAAACCCTGTGCATCTTTCTCTTTATCGGCCGAATATGCCTTAAGAGTATAGGTAGCTACAGGCAATAACACGTTATTCAAATCAGTCCAATTATCCGCATGCTTAACTACGCCTCCTGATTCATCTAGAATATCTATTGCCAAAATTTCCGACTCTGTAATATCGGCTCGTGAAGTCACCTCTTTGTTAATATCTACAGAGGAAAGCTGAAGATAGCCATATCCTTTAGATTTCTCCATTTCTGACTGACAGGAAAAAAATAATCCTGCCCCCAAAAACAAGCCAATCAGCATATTCGTTAATCTCATAACCTTTAATTCTCGTTTTTAGGATTTACAATTACCGTGACATCGTCTTCTTTTGTAGTCACTCCATCTGAAACAGCCAAATTAAATATACTATTTCCAGACTCTACCACCTGAGGAACCATAACCAATAATTCTCCCAGTTTAAAGGTAAATTCCGTACAAGTTCCAGCATGCAACTGAACATATTCATCATCAGTCACAAGACCTAGCCCTATAATCTTTTCCTTAAGTTCTTCATCCATATTACATATATCAAATGTTGCAGGTAATCCTACCATACCTAAAAGTTTAGAAATCTCCCCGGATATAGTAACATTCAGATTCTTAATTCCATTAGAAGCCTTAATTTTTACATCCTGCAAATCAGGGATTGTAGTATCTCCATTTGTACAAGTGTACGTAGCAGGTAATCCTTCAAATGTTATAGAAGTTTCTGGGTCTGTATCTCCCCCCTCTTCAGGCTCTTCCGGTCCGTCATAAATAATATTCTCTACTGGAATTTCAATAGTTTCTCCTTGTTCTGTAAATGTTAAATCTACAGTCAGTCCAATAGACAAATGTGATTCAGTAGCCCCATTCTCTGTCAAGCTTATCACAAAAGAGTCTCCGCCAGCCAAATCAGCATGTCCACCTTCTGCATTTTCCGGTTTCTGCACAGTTGCCAGCAATTCTATAAAATTACCTTCTTTAGATGTCGCCTTTACCGCTACATTTAAAGAATTCTTCTGCACTGGAGTTTTAAAATAATACTTCTTACCAATGGAACTATTATCGAATACTTGACTCGCATTTTCTCCATTATCAATCGTCACAGTGTAATCATCCTTAAACGAATCCGTAAAAGCAGTGGTCAGAGCCAGTTCTATTTCAATACAAGCCAATTTACAAGTCAAATCCACATTTGTAGAAATTCCTTTTGTTACAGAAAAAGTCTGTTCTCCTTTGAAAAAAGGTCGTTCCGACACACTCACATTTTGACCGTCATAATTATAGGCTTGTACTGAATAGTTTCCTTCATTCAATGGAATTATAATTTTCCCTTCCTGATTCTTTAAGTCAGCAACCACTCCTTTTGCCACTTCTTCTTGAGTTTCGGTATTGGTTACAATCAAAGTATACTGATTGACATCCACATCTTCTTTATCAAAATTTCCAGAAGCCGTTCCATTATCTACCGCTGCATCTGCACGCCCCATTGCGACGCCATTATATATAGATGACAAGCCAAGTTCCAATGCACCAGCATCCTTTCCAATCTCGTTTCTCCCCATAATCTCATCTCGCATCTCACAAGATGAAAATCCTACTACAAAGGCTAATAGCCCCATTAAAATGCTATATTTTTTCATATTTATCATCTTTTATTCTGTAACTGGAATATATTCACCCGGAACAGAAACTGTAACATCCTTCTCAGTAACTCCATCGTCCACAACTACAGTCAAACCATATTTTCCTCCGGGTACATCTGTTTTATTAGGTTTGATAGTCAAAGTATAGGAATAACAAGGCAACAAATCAATATCCTTAGTATTTACAAACCCCTCTACAGTCACCGGATTTCCCTCTTTATCAATCAATGAAAATGTCAAAGTACAGGTTGTACCTTCGTTGCCAGTCTTTAAATAAAGTTCTTTTCCGGCATCTTCCTTACTCATATTCCAAGCTTCTGTCATATATGGAGTTTTGATTGTCACCTTGCAATCCTGGAAATAGTCTTCAAATGTATCAGCATCACTATTCCCTTTATAGACTACTGACATTTTTGCATTGGCAGGTTTGCAAGTAATAGAAATCGTTTTCCTATCACCTTGAGCTACAGAGAAAGTCTGACTGCCCTTTACATAAAGTTTATCATAGCCAGCTGCTACATCTTCTCCATAATAAGCAATCACTGTATAAGAAACATCAAAATCAACCTTCTGCTCTACTTCCAATTCATTGTAAAGCTTGTCAGTATAAACGGCCTCCTCACCTTTATATAAGGATACCTTATAGTTATTCACATTCTTATAGGCACTTTCGTCTATGGAACGACTCTCATAAGACAAACTAGATGATAAATCAATCATCACGCTACCTTTACCAGAAAAGCTCTCCTGATCTTTTTCATTGCTACAACTTCCCAAGCAAGCGAGCAACATTGACAAAAAAGAAATCTTTAAATAATTTTTTACCTTCATTTGAATATCTATTTTTCCGCGTGCAAAGTAACACCAATTCCCAAACCCTCACAAGGTCTATTTATTTTATTTTTGGCTGATTTTTAAAGCCAGCAAAAAGAAAATGTCCAAATAGCCTTGATAATTAACTAAAAAGTAGCACTTTTACGGCCCATCAATGGTCTATTTTTAAAATATACCATTACTTCTTTTATCACACCTTTTCATATTTTTAATTTACCACCTACAGAAGCAGTTTATTTTTTCCCTATCTTTGGGCAACTTGAAACAAACAAGAAACCAAAAACCGCAACCACACACCTTATTTTATGAAACACAAAATTCTTGCACAATTTACAGGCATCTTTACATTTCTGATTCTAAGCATTTGTAATATTCACGCACAATTTTCCGTGAAAGGTATACTTGTCGACTCACTGACACATGAAAGCGAACCCTATGCCACCATACGCATTACGCTTGACAAATCACCGGAGAAACCGGTCAGAATGAATGTGACCGATGCAAAAGGAAAATTTCAGGAGAAATTACCGCAAACCGGGAATTATACCCTGCAAATCACTTCGGTAGGAAAACGTACAGTGGTCCGCCGTTTTAGCATCACCAATAACCAGCGGGTGGCCGACCTGGGCACACTTTATACCTGTGATGATGCCCAAATGCTGAAAGGCGTGGAAGTAGTAGCCCAGAAACCCCTTGTAAAAGCGGAAATTGACAAAATTTCTTACAGCATAGAAGATGATCCTGACTCCAAAACCAACACTACCCTCGAAATGCTGCGAAAGGTACCGCTCGTCACCGTCGATGGAGAGGATAACATACAAGTCAACGGGTCCAGCAATTTCAAGGTACATGTAAACGGGAAGCCTAATACGCTGATGAGCAACAACCCGAAGGAAGTGCTCCGCAGTCTGCCAGCCAACTCGGTCAAGTCCATCGAAGTGATAACGGAACCGGGAGCCAAATACGACGCAGAAGGTATCGGAGGTATCCTGAACATCATTACAACCGATGCCAAGATGCAGGGATACAATGTTACGCTCGGAGCCAATGTCAATAACATGGGACTGTCGGGATATGGCTACGGAACAGTGCAGGTAGGAAAGCTTACCCTCACCGGAAACTACTCATACAACCATCAGAACCAGCCTCGCAGTCTTTCTGACAGCGAGCGTGAAGATTTCACCTCTACCGACTACCGCCATCTGCTGACACAAGGTTCTTCCAAGAGTACAGGGAATTTCCAGTTCGGCAACATTGAAGGAAGTTATGAGATAGACACCCTGAACCTGATTACGTTTTCAGCCAATGTTTTTGGAGGGAAATTTGACACACACGGCGATTCGCATACCATCATGAGCGACAATGACTGGAAGGAGCGCTATAGCTACCAGACTCTCAACCGGTCAATCAGTCAGTTTGGAAACATCGGTATCAATGCTGACTACCAACATTCTTTTAAACGGAAAGGAGAATACCTCACGTTGTCCTACAAGTTCAACAACTCGCCGAACAACAATGAAGCCGATACCGACTATGACGAAATGAAAGATGTACCCTTCAACCTGCTTCACCAGTATTTCGACAACGATGCGCATACGGCAGAGCATACGGCACAGGTTGATTATGTCAATCCGCTGAATGAAAAGCACTACATAGACGCCGGTATGAAATACATTTTCCGTGAAAATTACAGTGACAGTCGGTATTTCCTGGAAAATGGCCAAGGCGAAATGGAAACCAGCCAGGATCTTTCCAGCAAATACCAGCAGGGACAGCACATTCTGGCTGCTTACGCAGACTATCAGCTGAAGTGGAAAAAATTCGGTGCAAAAGCCGGTGTACGCTATGAGCACACGTTTATGGACGTGGAATATGACTACATGCCCGAACGCAACTTCAAGGCCGGATTCGACGACGTGGTTCCTACCTTGAACCTGTCCTACATGCTGGGCACAAGCGCCAGCCTGCGTGCCAACTACAACATGCGTATCAACCGCCCGGGAATATGGTACCTGAATCCTTTCCGCGACACCAGCAACCCGACGTCCGTCAGTTACGGAAATCCTGACCTGGACACGGAAAAGGCACACATCCTCGGCATGACCTTCAATACCTTCAGTGCCAAGTTCAGCCTGAACGCCAACCTTACCTACACCTTCACCAACAACGGTATCGAACGCTATTCGTTCATGCGCGACGGGGTGCAGGAAAACACTTACGGCAACGTGGGCAAGAGCCAGCGCACACGCCTGTCCTTATGGATGAACTGGAATCCGGGGAACACCACCCGCCTTTCGCTCAACGCCGGCGGAGACTATTCCGACTACCGGAGCAAGGAACTGGATGCCCGCAACAGCGGATTCTCCGGCAACGTGTTTGCCAACGTGCAGCAGACCATTCCCTGGGAGCTGCGGCTCAGCCTCTACGGCGGAGGAAGCACTCCTTATGTGTCATTACAGGGAAAGGGTTCTTCCTTTTATTATTATGGCATCAACCTGAGCCGTTCTTTCCTGAAAGAAAAACGGCTCAACCTGTCGCTCTTTGCCAGCAACCTCTTCCAGAAATACAGCACCTACCACAGTGAGACCCTGACAGACACGTTCCGCTCATGGTCGGAAAACAGTTATCCCTCACGCAGATACGGCATCAGCATCAGCTGGCGGTTCGGTGAGTTGAAAACCCAGGTGAAAAAGACACAGCGTAGCATTACAAACGATGACGTAAAGGCAGGCGGAGACAACAAGAGTGGTGGAAGCATGCAATAAATAAAAACAGAATAAAATGGAAAAAGAATTACCTAAAATAGACCTGCCCGAAGAATGGCTGGTAGGCACCGGCATCAGTAAAGAGCTGTTAGGGCTGTACAGAAACTATCCGGTACGCCTGAAATGCGAGATTTTCGTACTTTGTACTTCCGGAGAAGTGGAAGCCTCGGTCAATCTCAACAAGATAACAGTAGAGCCCAACGACTTTATCGTACTTACACCAGGAAGTATCTTTCAGATAAACGACATCAAGGGAGACCTGAACATCTACTTCGGAGGATTCTCTTCTCAGTTTATGGAACACAATCTTCAGTCGCATTCTTTTCTGGATACGATGTACATCACACTGGGGCGTCCCGTTATCAATCTAAAGCCGGAAGGCGCCAAAATGATGGAAGAGTACATGCAGCTGCTTATCAAGATGTATGAATTCCTTCCGGAAAAAATCAGACCGGAAATCGCGACCAATCTGTATGCCGACATACATAAAGGTATATCCATGCTTTACCGGAACAAGACCGACGAAGTGCATCCGTTGTCAAAGAGTGAACTGATTTGTCGCAACTTTGCCCAGCTGGTCATGCAGCATTACAATCAGACACGAAACGTAGCCTGGTATGCTGAAAAGCTACAGATTACGCACGCACATCTTTGCACTACCGTGAAACAGATTACGGGAAAGACCTGTGTAGACATTATTTCGTCTATGGTCATCATGGATGCCAAGTCACAGTTGAAATCGTCCCAGCTTTCCATCCAGAACATTTCCGACTCACTGAATTTTGCCAATGTATCATTCTTCGGAAAATACTTCAAACGCTATGTAGGAATGAGCCCGCTTGAATATCGAAACAACGGATAAAGCATTAATAAACAAACGATTATAAATTATAAGAGATTTTCGTTCAAAATACCTGAAAAAACGCACTTACGTTTGAATTAAAACGCACTTGTGTTTTAGGTAAAACGCACTTGCGTTTCAATCAAAACGTACTTGCGTTTTAGAGCAAACGCACTTGCGTTTTTTAGCGTCCTGAAAAAGCCCATGAAAAGATTTTGTTTTTTACTCATTTTCAGCCTGATAGAAATTACCATACAAGCCGCTTCGAATATCCGGATTACTCCCGTGCCTTCCCTGCCCCAGCTTCCGGTCAGTGCCATACACCGCATTTTTCAGGACAGCGAAGGACTGATGTGGTATGGCACAGTGAACGGTCTTTGCTGCGACGACGGATACCAGATTAATGTCATCCGTTCCGACATCAATACCCCGGGACTGCTGAATGACAACACCATCCAGTCCATTGCCGAAGATGAAAGGGGAAGAATCTGGTTTGGAACCGACCATGGAGCCTACATGCTGGACAAAACCAGCAAACAGGTTACACCGTTGGACGCTGAACGGCTACAGACAAGTTTTATCTACAGCATACGAAAGACATCCGACGGGGCTATGTGGATAGCTACGGGGCATAAACTGCTGAGATACAACACTGAGGGGAAATTACAGAAAACCTACCTGCTATACGACCATGAAGGAAAACCCTCATGGATGGCCGGTTTCTGCGAAAGCCGGCAGAAACAGATTCTGATTACCGTAGGAAGGGAAGGTATCTATCGCTACGATAAAAAGACAGACACTTTTACCCGTTATGCCAATCCGCCTTCAGGACGAAACCTGACCTGCATCGTTCAGGACCGCACTCATAATTATTTCTGGGTAGGCACCAGTTCCGACGGTCTGTTGCTCTTCGACCCTTCCGCACCCAAAGATTCCATCTATACCTATTCGCCGCTTCCCGTAAACCCTATGGGAGAAACAGAAGGAGACATCTTATACCTGGAGCAGGATAACCGCGAAGGAATTCTCTGGATGACTACCAGAAGTTCTCTGATAGCCATGCGCTACGATGAATCCCGCCGTTGCTTGCGTCAGACGGATTTTAGTCTTCCGCCTGAATATGGAAACATGCTGAATGAAATTTACCAGGACAAAGACGGTAATCTCTGGGCAGGTACCAACAACGGAGTGTTTGCTTTTTCTCTGCACAACAACCAATGGCATACGGTCTGCGATACATTAGGACTGGTAAGTGCCATCAAGGAAGACAAGCGGGGAAATAAGAGTATGGAATGCCCCCCAGCGAGTTTCAGAAACAGCAGGAAAAAGGGGATACATCTGAATCAAAAGAGGGGTAAAAATGAATCAGACCCCTTTCTGAAGCATTTCATACCGCTCTTTGGCGCATTCTGTTCTCCTGCTCTAAAAAGAATCTCTTTACATTTGAACCATCAACCTTTGTATTCAGATTTAACGAAAAACAAACTTGTTCAACATGAAAAAAGAGATTTTATTTCTTGCTGCACTGGCCACTTGTTTGTCTTCCTTCGGTCAGACTTTTGAAAAGACCGCTCAGGGAGGAAAGTTCCAGACCGCACAGCCCACATTGAACGGGGAAGTGATTTTCTACTCTCCTTCTATTGTGCGCATCGTAAAGTATCCTTCGGCTGAAATGCCCGAAAAGAAAAGTTATCCGGTCATCAAGACTCCGGAAAAGGTAGAAATCTCCTACAAACAGAATGGAAACACGGTATGCATGACCTCCGGAAAAATGACAGTGACACTCGACGTGGTTACCGGAAAAGTGACTTACACCGACCTGAAAGGGGAAACACTGCTAAAGGAAAAAGTGGAAGGTACCAATTTCATTCCGCGCAAGGACGTAAACCGTGACGCATTTACTGTCAGCCAGGCATTCAGCCTTGAACCGGAAGAAGCTATCTACGGATTAGGACAACGCCAGAGCGGAGCCATGAACCACCGCAACCAGCAAATTCACCTGTCAAACGGCAATACCAATATCTGTATCCCCTATTTCACATCTGAAAAAGGATATGGCGTGTACTGGGATAATCCAGGTATCTCTGACTTCAGCGATACGCCGTATGCAACTTCCTTCTCTTCACAGGTAGGACTTTGCTCCGATTATTATTTCTTGTACGAAGACGGCACACAGGATGGTGTAATCGCCTGCATCCGTGACCTGACCGGAAAGGCTACCATGTTCCCGCTCTGGACCATGGGCTACTGGCAGTGCCGCGAACGCTACAAGAGTCCGGACGAACTATGCGGCGTACTCGACAAATACCGCAAACTTCAGATTCCGCTGGATGGTATCGTACAGGACTGGCAGTACTGGGGATGTGACTCCAACTGGAATGCCATGAAATTCGTGAATCCACGCTACATCAACAAGATGGACGACAAGGAAGCACTTCGCTACCTTCCGAATGGAGAAGACAAGAATGCACGCTATCCGAAACCTCGCTTCAAAAGTCCGGAAGAAATGGTGGAATACGTACATAAGAACAATGCACACCTGATGATTTCCGTATGGGCCAGCTTCGGACCATGGACCGACCAGTTCAAGGAACTGGACAAGATGGGAGCCTTGCTGAAATTTGAGACATGGCCTCCGAAATCGGGTGCACATCCTTACGACCCGTTCAACAAAGATGCCCGCGACCTGTACTGGCGTTACCTCAGCCACCTGCATAAAATGAACATCGATGCCTGGTGGACCGACTCTACAGAACCCGACCATCTGAACCCGAAAGAAAGCGACTTCGACCTGATGACAGCCGATGGGTCTTTCCGCTCCGTACACAATGCGTTCCCGCTGGACCATAACCGGGGTATCTATGAACACAAGCGTGCCGTATCGGACGATAAACGTGTGTTCCAGATGACCCGTTCCGGTTACCTGGGTCAGCAACACTACGGTGCCCTGAGCTGGAGCGGCGACGTGGTATCAAGCTGGGATGTACTCCGTCAGCAGATTCCGGCCGGACTGAACTACACGCTTTGCGGTATCCCGTTCTGGAACACGGACTTAGGAGGTTTCTTCGGATGGGAATACAACAATGACTGCACTAACGTAGCTTATCAGGAACTGCATGTACGCTGGTTCCAGTGGGGCTGCTTCATGCCATTGATGCGTAACCACTGTTCTTCACCGATGATGAATGAAATTGACCTCTTCGGTAAGGAAGGTGACTGGGCTTACGATGCACAGAAACGTATTATCGAACTTCGCTACCGTCTCTTACCTTATATATATAGCTTAGATGGAGCCGTAGTACAGGAAGACGGTACCATGATGCGTCCGTTGGTAATGGACTTTGCCAACGACCGTAAGGCTATCCTGCTGGACGATGAATACATGTTCGGTAAAAACATTCTGGTATGCCCGGTAACAGAACCGCTTTACACCAAGAAAGTAGAAGGCAACAAGGGAGTTACTACCGTGCCCGACGTAGCGAAAGCTTCTGCTCCGGTAAAAGTCTACCTGCCTAAAGGTACTCAATGGATTGACTTCTGGACTAACGAAACGGTAGCAGGCGATCAGGAAATCCAGCGCGAATGTCCGGTTGACATCCTGCCACTTTACATCAAAGCAGGAAGTATCCTTCCGCTTGGTCCGAAAGTACAGTACGCTACTGAAAAGAAATGGGATAACCTGGACATCTGTGTTTACCCGGGAGCCAATGGCGAATTCGTGCTCTACGAAGACGAGTTTGATAACTATAACTACGAAAAGGGTATGTTCTCCACCATCAAGTTCAGCTGGGACGACGCCTCACGCACACTGACCATCAGCGACCGCAATGGTGAATTCCCGAAGATGCTGAAACGCCGCAACTTCCGCATCACGCTGATGCAGCCTGGCAAGCAGTCAGCAGAAACCGTCATGGTTAAAGCTGACAAGAAAGTAGCTTATTCAGGTAAGAAGCTGGTAGTGAAACTATAAGCAAAACCATCAGCCAATAGTCCCTAAAAACAAACGCCCTTATCTCCAGTGCGCAACTGGAAATAAGGGCGTTTCATTTAGTGCCTTCATTCTTGATAAGAATTATTCCTGCTTTTTCATCCAGACCACAGAAGTACAAAGCTGTGCAATCGTTTCCCGATGGCTGATCAAAAGAAGTGTTTTACCGTGCAACTGGTCCGACAGACGTGCCAGAAGCAGCTTTTCCGTCTCGCTATCCAATGAAGAAGTCGGCTCATCCAACAGCAAGATACTTCCCGGACGTAGCAGGCCCCGTGCAATGGCAATACGCTGCGCCTGCCCTTCGCTAAGCCCCGAACCACGCTCTCCGCATAACGTATCCATCCCTTCCGGCAAATCAAATACAAAATCCGCCACCGCCAGATAAAGTGCCTCTTTCAGCTCCTCCTCCGTGGCATGAGGATTTCCCATCCGCAAATTATCCCGGATGGTACCGCTTACCAGCGTATTCCCCTGAGGCACGTAGGAAAGATTGCAGCGTGTAAGCGGTGAAGCTACCACCTCCTGCTGCCCGTTATAAAATACAATATCTCCTCTATCAGGGTGCAACAAAGCCAGAATCAGCCTGATTAGCGTACTTTTCCCGACTCCTGTTTCTCCCACAATAGCCGTCAGACTACCCGGCTTGAAATCATACGTAAAATCAGACAGCACAGCCTTGCTCCCCTCCGGATAAGTATAGCTCACTCCGTGCATACGGATACCCAGGTTTCCCTCCAAACGAACTGACTCTCCCCGTTCCTCCAAAGGCAAGTCAGTCAGTTCTATCAAACGTTCCGCCGAAGTAAGTACCCGGATAGCAGCCGGAATCTGCCGGCTCAAGTCCACCATCGGACGCTGTATCTGCGATACCAGCTGCAAGAATGCCGCCATCATTCCGAATGTTACCGTCCCCTCACGCAAACCGAATACGCCCCATAAAAAGGCAACGGCATAGCCAGTCATAAAACCGACCTGCACCATCGAGCGGGAAAACACCGAAAAATCAGTACGCTGCTTCACCTTATCCTGCAGTACAGACTGCACCGCATCCAGCTTATGCACAGACTGGCTGGTATATTCCAAGGTACGAAGCAGGATACGATGCTGCAAATTCTCCTGCAAATGACTTTGAATCTCACTGTCCGTCGTACGTATCTCGCGCGACAGACGGCGCATTTTTCGTATATATCCTTTACTGAACAACAATGCGACAGGCATGATAAAAACCAGCACAATGGTCAGACGCATATCCAGATAAGAAAGGAAATACAAAGCTCCCAGCAACTGGAAACACGTGATAAACACCGCAGGCAGCATCCGGCACAATGCATCGGTTATGGTCTGCACATCCTCCTCCAGACGATTCAGCATATCTCCGGTATGCAGCTGCTCCCTTCCCGACCAGCAACTCTCCATCAAATGCACAAAAAGCTTGCGGTGCAATTCATTCCGTAACGCAATCTCCATGCGACTGGTCAGACAGCTACGGGCAGCAGACAATACCAGCTGCAGTACCAGACAACCCACCATCCATCCGATATATATGGCAAGATTATCTCCCGACACACCTGTGGCAATATCTATCAAGTGCTTACAGACAAACACAAAAAACAAAGAAGCCCCCACCTGCAACATCCCGGTCAAAGCATACACCATTATCGGTATCCGGAAGCCACAGGAAATATTCCAAAGCCACTTTATACACTTTCCTATCCTCATACAGACAAAAATACTATCTTTTTTTCATTCTCCTGTCCCTTCGCATCCACCATCTGCACACAAATAACAGGTAACGGCGTACAGGAAGCAGCTTACGCCAAAGTGCCGCCATAAACAGTTGCGAAGAAGAAGTGATGTCTATCACACGGCCGTCGCGTATAATCTTCACCACTACCCCTGCCACGTCTTCCCTGCGGCAGCATTCCGTGGCATGGAGGTTTCCGTCCCCCATCAACATGATATGTTCTCCCTTTATTCTATATACCCGATGCAACACATAACGATTGCCCGGCAAACAAGCCAGCACCACACTTCCCACGGCAAACGCTTCCGCCTTTTGCAGCACCACAGTGTCACGCTCCTCCATAATAAACGGTAACATACTGTTTCCTTTTGCCCGCAGCGTTACCGAATTCCCGCTCTGAAGCATCTGGCTTACTTCTATAAAAAAAGCCTCATTGTTAAGCAGTAATTTATCAGCCCCCATTCTATAGCAATCAACACAAAAAATCCCCTTTCCAGGCTCTACCACACCGGAAAGGGGATACATAAAAATTAGTTAGCGCGTGTAATTACGGCACGGCTCAGACGAGGATCGTCATAGAACATATTGTCTACACCACCCTTATAGTCTATCTTGAGCTGTGATTCTGATACACCGTATTCATTTACCAGACAGTCATAAACTGCTTCCGCACGTTTCTTGCTCAGACGTTCATTCGTCTTCTTGCTACCTGTTCCGGCATCTGCGTAACCTGTAATGGTGTACACTGCATTCGGATCAGAAGCCTTGATAGCCTCAGCCAACAGACCCAGGTTCGCACGAGCTTCCTTCGACAGGTCAGCTCTTCCGATGCGGAAGATTACTAGATTAGAAGCAGCTGTCTTCTTCACTTCCTGTTTCGGATTACGGTTGCTTTCGTCGATGGCATTCCGCAAGCGTGCGTTTTCATCGTTTGCACGGTTCAACTGGTCACGCAAAGCATTGATTTCGCCTACATTAGTACGAACCACAGTCTTGCTCTTGTCCCATCCGCGACGTTTGAACTTGTAAGTCAAACCGACAGAAGCACTCAGCAGACCGTCAAACTTAGCTCCACCAATTTCTCCGTCAATGGCATCGTCCACCATGGAAGCACGTAAATCGATGAAAGCATCGAACGCGTCACACAAACGGAAGGAGTTCAACCAACCTGCACTCATCGTTACATCACCAGCGGTAGGAGCTTCCCATGTGCGCATGTATCCCACACCACCATAGAAACTGCTGTTCCAGATACGGTTTTCCTTGTAACCGCAGAACAGGTTAGACAGATTGAACAATACATCGGCACGCAAGTTGTAATATTTGAACTTCGAATAATTCATACCGCTTCCCCAGCCGGATACTTGTTCGCCAGTAGAGTGAGCTTCTCCCCAGCGGGTTGCACCTTTCAGAGAAAGGCCGTTGTACATCAAACGAACTCCGATTCCTGGAGTAAACCATTTACCTACAGCAATGTCCAGTGCCGGCGAGATACGTTTGCCAAACCCTATCTGCTTGTCGTGGTCGCCAAACATCACCTGCGGTCCGGCCCCCACACTGAGGAACCAGTTATCCCAGAAGTGATTGGTTTCCACTTTGTACTTGTCATTACTGTACTCCACGGTTTCTGTAAAATCACCGTTTTGTATGGTCTGCTCCGACTGAGCCAGAGCAGGACCTGCAGCCGCCAAAGCCAAGACTGCAAAGATTGTTTTTTTCATCATATTATTATTTTGGGGTTGATTGTTAAATTTATTTTTCCCTTACACAACGAACTGCACATGCATCACGACGGCTGGAACTAAAATCACAAACACTGACTTTATTTTCCGCCCCCCATGGGGTTGAACCGTTTACTTCCGTATAAGAACCTATCGACATATAAGCAGAATATGCATCGGTGGTACCACCTATATTGTATGGAGAAGCCGACCAGTATCTTGACATTCCACCTCTCATCAATACTGATCCTTGACCAGCAGACCACATCGTACCTGTCGATCCGTATCGGCTACCAGTTTGCGGATAGTATGCACCTTCTGTATCCGATTCATTTCTCTTGAAATAAAAACCATTGTCATACTTGACATAGTTGATATAGTCGAGTCTGCTTGTTGTACTAGAAATTCCAGATGTATTGCCATCGCTTCTCTTCACAAACCCTGTCCATGTATACTTGTTTGCTACACGATACCCTACAGGAGAAGGATCATAAATAGTCTTCACATCAGTCCATCCGGCACAGGCAACAGGATCTTCCAAATAATCCGGCCATGCAGGTTTGGTTAAATTAACATCTCCCCAAAGGTAATTGTTGGTTTCAGCCATCCAATTGCCATGAGAATTGTCAATATATTTCTGCATCTCGCCCGGATGCTGTATTGTTTCAGTAATAGTTCCTGTTTGAGAAACATATATTGGGAAAGAAGTTTCAACTTCCTGCACAGCTCCGTCAACATAATATGTAGAACTGTTTGGAAACGGATCTTTACGTCCCCATTGATACAATGTAACATAAAGAGATGTCTTGGAATGGGCCCCTAAAGTGCGATCCATCACAACAAATTGGTCCCCAATCTTATTGGTACATACCTCATCGGAAGGCATTTCATCGCCTACTCCCCAAATATGCCAGCTCCAAAGGATATCACCGGTCTGGTTATCACCGCTATATACAGCAATCACTGCATTGCCGACATTCTTATTTGCTGTGTAATAACAACGTCCGTCAGTACCTAATCTGACAGAAGACGCATCAATGAAACCGTCCACATCCTGCCATAACAGTTTGGCTGATTTCGGACTGATATATGCAGATTCAGTATGGAATCCGGCTCCAGGAATAATACCTTTCTGGCCATTGCCAATGACAGTTGCAAGGAAAGAGTGCTCACCTGTAGTATTTATCATATAGCAGTTGGCAGTTTCTTCCTGAGCAGGCGCATCATCTATCACAGCCTGATTGTTTTCCAGTACAGTGGCATTCAACGGCATTACGTAATACTTGCCAGCCTCGAAGTCGCAAAGTGCTTCTGTTGTGAAAGACACCTCATGTTTGTCGGTCAGGAAAGTGCAATGCCATGTAGTCCCCTTCTGTGCACCCGGTGCAGCAACCGCATACGCAATCACAGTTTCCGAGAGTGAAGGCTGGTTTGAGAAAGTCAGATTCAGAGAAGTGCTCTGTGCATCGGTCACACCTGCAAGACCTTTATCAAGCTCGGTAAGGTCGTATGTGTAGCTTCCAGTCACAGGAGCTCCCGTCTCCAATGTCACACGCTGAAGCTTCTCGTCCACAGACAAGCCTTTTACATTAGTGAGACTGAACTCAAAACGTACCAGTGAAACCATCTGACGCATCTTCAACTGATAGTTTCCGCTACCTAAATTAGCGATTGCATCAGTAGCTTTCACATCATAAGCTGCTATAGAGTTTTCATCGGAATAAATCTGCTCTGTGGGTATTGAAACAGGAACAGCCTGCAGATTCGATACATTATCGCTGAACGGATAGTAAGCATACTTGGGTATATCACCAACAGTCACACTGCCCGAAAATGTGGTCTGAGCAGCAGGCGAAGAGTGATTGCCTGTAAACGCAGCATTCACTGTGTTGTCACCAAACACACCCACTCGGTCACCAACCGACCATTCCATAAACAAAGCCCCGTTTTCGGCCATACCTCCCACTTGTGTGCGGGTAGAATGCAATGCCGAAAAGCCATCGAGTGTTCCGGTTATACTAATTTTCTCCTGCATGGAAGAAGAAGGTTCCTCCAGCTCTGTACAGGCTGCCATCAAACCGGTAAAAACGAGCAAACAGCCTATCAATCCGTTCTTCTTTTGTTTCATTGATTTTTAGTTATATAAGAGAGTAAAAGGATGCTGTCCCAGTAACAAAAAACCGGAGCAGCGTCCTCTCTGAATTTATTCTATTACATTGCCGCCTTCATCAAACAAAGCATCATAGTTCAATTCATTTTCACTACCACTTTTTCGTTTCAATTCTAAGCGGAAGTTATTTTCAATGATTGTCTGTGGTAACCATTTACCATAAACATCCATTGATTCACCTTCATTCTGAATTAAATCGCAGCCAAAGAAGTTCATCAACACAATACCTATAGGAGCAGAATTGTTTGTTGGATCAATCAAATAGTCATAAATCGGACCATTGATTACATTCGCTGCAGTAACCGTATTACCACTCTGTCCTAAAGCTGGATTATAACTAGAGTTATCATTTACAACACAGAAACCACCCAAACTATTTATATACCAGTTTCTTAAACCAGCATCACCGGCTTCAGGTTTATTATTATTAATTGCCTGCTTAATAAAGTCTTTTACAATAGATATTTTCTTTTCAACTCGTCCGTTATCGCTCCAATTCGGAACTGAAAGATTAGGGTTGTTCAGACGCTCCAGATGCTGTTTCCATACAGTGATTCCTGTAGCATTTTCCGGTGTCATATAATATGGATAGTCTATATCACGGTCATTCTGAGCATATAATGTAGAAGAAATATTGTTACCACTTGTATTATAAGCCTGACGCATGAATACATAGTTTGTAGCATCTGTTGAAGGATTGTAAGTATAGCCTCCATAGCTTTCCCCCCAAAAATACTCATCAATTTTACCTTCCTCCACAGGTAAAACAGGACACTGATAGTTAACAAACACCACAATTTTTCCCATCAAATCCTCTATGGTAGTATTGGCATTCAGATTCGTTTCCAATGTAATATCATTTTTGCTTGAAGGAGTATAATTATCTAAAATTCTATCAATCTCTTTAATCCATCGCTTTACTTCCAAATACTTGCCTTCATTGTTATCCCCACTGGTTCTCAACTGCTTAAAATTGATATTCAGAACAATAAATTCCTGACATTTTCTTCCTAATGAGCCATATTTGTCATTATATGCAGAAATTTTTGTATCAAGCATCTCCACATACGAATTCAATGCTTCAGTTAATTCTGTACGTGAACTATTTGCATCATAAGTATACATATCGTAATTATCATTCCAGTTTGTCCAAGAACGCTCTGGAACAGATCCAAATCCTACTGCATCATTTGCCTTATCAGCATTTTGAAATCCTACCATAAATGAGAATGCACGTGCACCTGCAGCAAACTGTTCTTCAATACTCAGCTTTTGGTAAGGACCCATCACAGTATTTGTACCGACCACACTAGCATCATAACTATAAGAGTTATGTGTTCCAGGAATAGATAACTGAGAAAAATAAGTTTTTTTATCCATAGAACTCATCCAGTAATAAAAGTCTGTACCTTTTAATGCCGGCAATGAGGTTATATTGATTTTTTGAGACTGAATATCTGCGGTGTTAAGTATTTTTGTATTACTACCCTGTCCTACCATATTGACTGTAACCGCAGTCTGCGTACTTTCCGGATGAGCATAAGGTAACAGGAAAGCCTTAACCACTAATTTTTGTCCGGTCTTTAAAACTACAGGTTTACCATCCTTATAAGTCGGTATTGTCACAAGATTGCTAACTGTACCATTATCAACAGGTGTACATTTACCATCATCTGAACCCATATTTTCATCAATTGTCAAAAGGAATTCTCCTGTAATATTCTGAGTGGAACGTACAGAGACCTGAGATACCTGATATTCGTCATTGGCCACAGTTCCAGCCTTAGGTCCGTTTACTGTAATTTCAAGTACGGTAACAAGTGGCTTGAAGTCTAGTGTTATAGGTTTCGTTCCTTCAGTCAAACGACCGGCCTTGCTATGCGCATACATATAGGCATAGTTCATGTTCGGATAAGCTGTATAAGTAGTTCCATCAAACTCTATACTAACGGGATCCTGACGAAGAGGTATAGAACATTTCACCTGGGTAGCACTTATTCCCCCTGTAGAAGCCGTTGCCGGATACAAAGCATAGAAATGATGTGCATCTTCCGTACCCCACTGCAAACCGTTTTCTCCCATATTGACTTTTGCCAATGTACCGGTTGAAGACTTATCATTGTCCACAACCACCTTATAGTCAAATTCACGGTTTGGAGTATTTGGCGAACTTGCTGCCTGCGGGCAATAAATACTAATTTCATCATTGTTTACCCAATATACAGGATATGAGTTGCCATTACGTTCCCCATAAATAGTTCTCGTTTTTCCATCGCTAAACTCATAATCTGCATGATTAGCGGAAAATTGAATTTCATCTCCTGTGGTAGCCGGGCCATATTCATTTTTATTAACGTCATCTTTACATGCAGTCAAAACTGACATAAAGATACTTATAAATAATATTATTTTTTTCATTGTATGTCCTCCTAATTATTAAAGATCCCATTCGCTATTATTTGTAAAATAATCACTTTCTGCACCAACATCCTGATTCTGAATGGAGATTGTCGGTTCATCCTGCTTATCTTCATCAACCACTGATGCACAAAAATTACCTTCCAGCTCTACCTCCAGACAGGTGGTTTGCGGAGCTTCATACTCTTTTTGTTCTTGATTCTTCATAAAATCCTCACTTTCTTTTTAGATTTAAAAAATTAACTTTGGTCTCCTAAATAAGACCCTTACTAAACTCTCATTTTGTTTTTTCATACGCATTTATTTTAAAAAAACGTTTTCTTTTTCTTAGTTCTATAACCATAACCGTAACCATACCCGTAACTATAACCATAGCCATGACGTTCCGGATTGGCCCCGTTCAGAACCAGTGCCATATTCTTCAGTTTCTTTTCCTGATAAAGTTTCTCTATATCCGGCAACTGACGACGGTCGAGCTTGCCTGCACGTACCACAAAAATGGTCAGGTCGGCTATACGGTTCGCAATCGTAGCATCGGCAATCAAACCCACCGGCACATTGTCGGCAATGATGTAATCATAACGGGTACGCAGTTCATTCATCAATTCATCCAAACGATTGTCCATTAACAATTCAGCCGGATTGGGTGCCAGAATTCCTGCCGGAATCAGGTCAAACCCTTCCTGATGCTGTATGATATCATCCACCTTCACCGTATTGTCCGACAGATAATTGGTAACACCTACATGATAGTGCCCGAAATGACGGCTTAATGTTCCCTTACGAATATCCAAATCGACCATGACGACCCGTTTTTTCAGATAAGCCAAACTCATGGACAAGTTGCGTGCAATAAAGGTCTTTCCCGCCCCGGTATTGAATGAAGTAAAGGTAATTACCTGTGCAGGCTTGTCTTTTTTGGAAAGGAAAGCCATGTTAGTACGTAAAATACGGAAGGCTTCCGACACAATGTCATCACCCTGCTCTTTCACTGCCATCACCTTCTTCCGATGGTCTTTCATGGCTTCTTTATCCAATGGAATTTCTCCTAAATAAGGCACGGAAGTAACTCCTTCTATATCCTTCCGTCCGTGAACCCGTGTATCCATAAAGAGAATAGCCAGACAAACTGCTCCCGGCAAAGCGATTCCCACCAGCAATCCCAACAACAGGATACGGTTGCGGTTGGGAGAAATCGGAGCATTGCTTCCTTCTGCTCCGTCTATCACGCGGGCATTGTTGTCGGCCATGGCCTGTGAAAGGGCATTCTCCTCACGTTTGTTCAGCAGGAACAGATAAAGAGCTTCCTTGATTTTCTGCTGACGTTCGATAGACAGCATCTGCCGTTCTTTTGTCGGAATAGCCGTCACACGGTCCTGGGCACGCATTTCACGGTTCTGTGCGTCATTGCGTTTCACATTCAGGCTGACAATCATGTTGTCCACAGCACGAATAATACTTTGCTTCATGGCACGAAGCGAATTGTTGAGTTCCTGCACCACAGGGTTGTTCACACTACTGTCATCAATCAAGTGGTCACGCTTCAATTTTGCCGCATTGTAAAGACTAATCTGATTTTCAATGTTCATATCGCTGATTCCCGTGTTAGAAGGTATCAGGTCGGTTTCCTTACTAGGATCTGTCAGGTAGTCCTTAATAAAATTAGCCAGACGAAGCTGAGTTTCCAGTTCCATGGCATCGGCATTGTATTTCTGCGATTCAGTCATATACATACCTGCCGAGGAAGCAATGTCCACAATCTGATTCCGCTGCTTGAACGATTCCAGATTGGATTCCACATTTCCCAACTCACGTTCAATGATGATAAGACGCTCATTGATAAAGTTAGCGGTATTCACTGCCACCTGATTCTTTTCTTTGATGGCCTCTTCATTGTATACCGTAATCAATGTATTCAGCACATCTTCCGCACGGGCCGGTGAACTGTCTTTCAAAGCCAGAGTAAGGATGGAAGCTTCCTCTTCTTCCTGCTGAATGCCCAAGGCATTCTTATAATAATTCACCATCGATTCTACCGGAAGTTTCTGTACCCGTATAGGCGTATTCAGCCAGGAATCACGCAAGTAATTGGTTGCAGTTACCACCACATTCATCCCTTCGATGATTGCCACCGTATCATTCAACGCCACCTCATACGATGGTTTCGCTTCAATTCCCGAGAAATCAGAGAGGGTTACCGTCTTTGCATCTTTCAGGGTCATCGTAAAAGAGAAGCTTTGTTCGGGCAATGCATCCGGAAGGCTGACCAATACAGGCGATTCGTTGTACAACTCATTGTTGCGCAAACCGTCCTTTATCTGATAGCTCACATCGGCATGTACACGCTGCACCACCTCGCGCATCAGCTTCTTGGAACGGAACTGCAATATTTCATTGGCCACATTCACCTTGTTAATAAAATTATCGAAGCGGTCCAGACCGGAAGTACTGGCTTTGTTCGACGGATCTTTGATAATGACCGTAGCCGAACGAAAGTACACCAGCGGAGCACGGGCATAATTATACCACGCAATCCCACCGCAAATCAAAATGGAAAGTAAGAACCACTTCCATTGAGAAGCCAAATACATGAATAAATCCACTATATTCAGCCCTTGGTCATTCTTGTTAGAAGAATTGTTCGTCTGCATATCGTTTTGTAACTATTAATTAGAATCATCCTTACTTAATTGCCCACAAGATTGAGCATACGGCCGTTACGACAGACAACAAAGTTGTAGCAACCTGCCATCCCCGGTCTTCCACATCCTTTTTCTTGTACTTAGGCTCTACATATACAATGTCATTCTGCTGAAGGTAGAAACAGGGAGAATCAAATATGTCCTTGGTACGCAGGTCGTGCATAAAAATCTGACGTTCGCCCTCTATTTCACGAATTACAGCTACCCGGTCTACTTTGGCCTTGGAAGTCAAATCTCCCGCCTTGGCTATAGCTTCCAGCAATGTCACGCGATCCCCATCCACGGTATAGGTTCCATTACTTCCCACAGCTCCCAGCACCGTATATTTAAAATTTAAGAACTCAATGGAAACCAGCGGGTCTTTCATATATTCTCCCGCTTCAATTTTCTGCTTGATTAAGTCGCGCACTTCGCTTACTTTCATTCCTTCAATGTGCAACTTACCCAAAATAGGGAAATCAATGTCACCGTTTACATCCACACGATAACCTTTCTCGTTCACTTTGCTCGAAGCATCTGCAGTTACGCTTCCATCCGTTCCTACACGGAATGTACCATCATAAATATTGAACGGGATGGCCAGCTCCGGATTTTTGCAGCTGACAGTAATGCTCAGACGGTCATCCCGATGCACCACTGCCTCATGCTTGGTTTCAATGGGATATTTCAGTCCCATTTCCATATCCTGCAAATACACGAAATTCTTGCGCGACGCACAGGAAGTCAACAGCAACACGGCAAGCAAGCTTGCCCATAAATAGACTGGTTTTTTCATACGTTTAGGTATAGTTAAGTTATTAGTAATTTATTTCTATTTGTCTGTTCGAAGTAACATGTTCCGGCATAACAGGGCTGCCTCCCCATCGGGTCTGCATTCCAATACCCCCACAGGAACTTGTTCTACCATCCGAATCAACGTGTCATAAAGGCAAGCACGTAATTCCGCATCCTGATGAATGACACAGCATCCCGGAAAAAGTGTAATGAAAGCCTCCACCTCTTTCTGGCGAAAAAAACGATTTACAGGAGCCTGCTTCAAACGCACCATTCCACCTACCGGATAAGAGAGCGGCTTATAGCAAGGAGTCTTGCCACTCCAAGGAGTACCGTAGGCATACACTCTTCCATTCACAATACGTAAGGTCGGATTATCATCATTCAGCAATTCAGTTCCCGGGATATATTTCAACCACAGCGAAGAATGCGTGCTTTTTCCAGTTCCGCTCTTTCCCATAAATAAAAAAGCCTTGTTCTCACAATACACCGCTGAAGCATGAATGGATACGGCATCCCGGTAAAGTACAGCCTGCGAATAGGCAATGCGAAGCAAGGAAGACAATGCATGACCTGCCCGTTTGTCTTCTTCGTGCAAATACACCCTGACAGTTGAAAACCGTCTGTCAGCCTGCATGACATGCAATGTTCCTCCCTGTTCTGCAGAAAGTGTGACACAATACCCTTCTGCTTCTTTATACAAACTAACGTAGCCCATATCGCTGAGCGTATTCTCGATTAATTCACCCGAAGGCATCGCAGCCTTATTTTCCACCGAAGTACACACCGTACACTTCAGCAAAGCTTTTTCCTGCCCCTCCTTCTTACCATAGAAGGGACGGAAAGAGGGTAATAAAGTATCAGCATCCCATCCATCCGGAAAACTGACACTCACTTCAAATCCTGCGATAGAAAACTGATGTTCTATTCTCATTTCAATTGTCCTTTCAACAAACTGGAAAATACCCAAAAACCTTCTTTGGGCGCATAACGAAATGCAAAACGAATATTACGCTGAAAAGCACATGCCGTCTGCCATTTGCCGGCCAAAAGCGATTGTGACTTCCGCTGATGTCCGGGAACATACAAGCCAAAATTTCCGCCCCTCCAGATAATATCAAGTAAAGGGGATGAATCTGAAGCGACCTCCTGATAAGGAAGATACGCCACTGGAAGTCCCAGATGTTCCACCAAAAATGCATGTAGCAACTGCTGCCATCTGTCCATTCCCAATTGTAATGTAATCTTTTTCATTTCTTCAGATTCCACCTCATCATGCAACTTATAGCAACTGCGGGCCATATCGCACAACTGACGCAATCCGATTCCCCATCCCAAAGCATGCTTTAAAATATGTAGGCTCTGAAGCAGGAGATTCAATACAGGAGAAGGAATCCTTACATCCAGTCCTCCTTCCAATCTCATGTGATTATATCCATATTGCTGTTCCAGCTCTTTTGCATAACGTTGTAAAAAAGGATTATGCAAATCCAGCAAGCACGTATGATGCTCCACTTCTACTCCCTTCCATGCGTAGGTCACACTCTGATCGGCTTGTACCTTTTCCCGCAAGCCACACTGACGGATAAGAGAAAAAGCTTTTTCAAACATCTGCCGGCTATCGAAATAAAAATCAATATCCCCACATTCGCGTAACAAAGGGTTCTCATATAACGAGGCAATTCCTTGCCCCTTCTGTAATACAGGCTGAACTCCGCTTTCGGTAAACCATTGCACCAATAATTCCAACGCCTTGTTCATCTGCATATTTTTACGCTCAATAGCATCTGTTTCTGCCATCCAGCGAACCAGTAATTCTTCTGCCGGTAAAAAATGTTCAGGCAAATGCTGTATTCCCTGAAAAACAATTCCGGTAACAGTCTGCTGCCTTGACAAAAGGTACAAGTTCTTCCACTCCCCTGCAGACATTGGAAAACAAGACAAATCTTCTATCCTGCTCTCCCATAACCCTGCTCTCAACAACACAAGTAATGCTTTCTGTACCTTCTTCATATCTTTTTCACAGTAAAACCTTTCCTAACCAATCAATCCAAAAGCCTGCCAGTCTGCCAACTGTTTCTCCAAATCACGGCGGGCCACCTCTGCATCGACTTTATATTCCTGACACAAGCGTTCTGTCAGTTCATCCAAGGTGGTACACCCATCAGCTACACACTGCCATATCCATGCTGCCGTCTGATTCAAGCTATACACTTTACTCATATTTACATTACCTGCGCAGGCATCCACAATCATGTAGCGATTGCCAATCTTACGCAGTTGAATTCCTTTACGTATCTCTATCTTATTCATATCAAAGCTATTAGAATTTTTTACCCATAAAAATGGACATGGCCGTAAGCCATACGATTTTAATATCCATCCATAAAGAGCGGGTACGCATATATTCCAAATCCATTCTAAGACGTTCCAGCATTTTTTCCATCGTATCAGTGTAGCCGTTGTAAAGAGTCGCTTTAGAAAATAGTCCCGGACGCAAACGATACAATAACTCATAATCCGGATTGATGGCCTTAATCTTATCCACGAAATATTTCCGTTCCGGACGTGGGCCTACAAAACTCATTTCTCCTTTCAGCACATTCCATAGTTGCGGCAATTCATCCAGGTGATGCTCCCGAAGGAAACGTCCGATTCGGGTCAGTCTGCTGTCATTTTTCTGGCAAAGAGCCGGTTTTCCATCCGATTCCGAATCGACCGACATCGATCGAAACTTATACAAAATGAAAGGCTTTCCACCATACCCGATACGTTCCTGACTAAAAATCACTGGTCCCCCATCCTCATGCTTGATTAACCAGGAAATAAGTAAAAACACCGGCGAAAAAATAATCAAGGCTATCAAGCTTACAATTACATCAGCCACACGTTTCACTCTGCAAGCCGTAACCGACATCCCCGCACTCGGATAATAATAATGGTCATTTGCCACATAAGCCATCATGGCTTTGGACATGACATCTTCTTTGTTTACATTTTTCATAACTCCAAGTATATGGTTAAACATTTATCAATCATACATTCCTTCGTAAACATGTCACGATAACGTTTAGTCGCACCTTCCGAAAAATTCCGATAGACCTCCCCATTTTCCGTTACCGCTTCAATTGCCCGGGCTAAATCTTGCGCATTCCCCGGTTCCGCATTCATCCCCGATACACCTTCTTCATTCACCCAGGACACTCCTGACTGAGGTATTCTGGTAGCTACCACAGGCTTTCCGCACGACATTGCTTCTATCTGCACAATACCAAACGCTTCTGTTTTCTGCACACTGCTCATGCAAAACACATCGCAGGCTCCGTAGTAGGCAGGCAGTTCCTCGTCGCTGACTCTCCCTAATAGTTTTACCTTTTCCTGCAAATTCAAGGAAACAATTTCCTTCTGCAGCTCTTCCTTCAAAGCCCCGGATCCCCCAATCAGCACCACAAAATCATCTTTCAAATATTTGGCAGCCTCCACTAAAAAACAGTACCCTTTATAGGCTACCAGACGACCAAGTGAAAACACGATTTTCTTGCCCGGATACTCACTTCTGAGGGCCTTCACCGCTTCCGGTACAGGCCGCATCGGTTCTACTCCGATAGGCAGACAGACCGTCTTATGCTGCACGTGTTGTAAAAAAGGCGATTCTGCCAAATAGACGGGAGAAGTTCCCACAATCACATCAGCACGCTTCAACAGCCATTGCTGCAAAGGATAATACAGCTTCAGCAACAACTTTTGCTTTTGAATGTCACTGTGCCAATGAAGCACTACTTTTCCTTTATATCCAGAAAGGAACAAGGCCAAACAAGCCATAGGGTCAGGATGATGTACATGAATTATATCATACTTTCCACAAATTTTACGCAAAGTGAAAATCATGGAAGGCGAAATCATCGTTGCACAAGCTTTTACCCAAGTATGGGTGCAAATCAGCTGTGCATGCTCATTCAGCAAGATAATCCGGTCCTCCCCTTCCTCTGCTGCACACAGCATGTGACATCCGATTCCCCTTTCGGACAGTCCTTTCATTAAATCAAATGCAACTTTCTCAACTCCTCCACGTATGGGATAGAATTTTCCTAGTTGCAATACTTTCAGATTTTCCACATTCATAGACTTCAATTTATTCCCCGGAAATACCACTTCCAACACATTTGTCGGCCGGCATTCACTTTCACCATTTCAGGGTATCCGAGTATGTTTTCGAGTTAATTTAGAATAATAGATATGCACCTTCAATCAGCACATCCCAATATTTAGCAGCCTCACTCTCGAAGCCTTCAGAAAGATTCATAGCAAATAATTTACACGATTAACCACGTTTCGTCAGTTCGTCGTACAAACGAATATAATCAGAATAACGATCTTCTTTTTTAAAATGCATCAATGCATATTCCCGACACCGGCTTTGATAATAAGACTTACCCCGCTGCCGTATCATTCGTGCTGCTTCCAGCAACTCCTTATAATTACCCTGCTCCACAATGAAGCCAGTCTCATCCGTCACAGCTTCTACACTTCCTCCTGTCCGGTAAGTAACTACCGGAGTACCGCAAGCTATCGCCTCCATATTGACCGTAGGATAATTATCCTGCCAAGTAGGGTTAATAAACGCGTCGGCTATGGAGTACAGTCCGGCCAACTGCTGTATATTTTCCGTCCGGGCTATACCAATAATATTTTCAGGCAGTCTCTTTCTTTCCTCCGGTTTAATACCTACCAGCACAATCAGTTCTTCTTTCTTCAGAAGAGCAGCCATCTGAATGAAATCATCCAGCCCTTTTTCCCGGCTCCAGATACTGGCTACCCCCAGCAACACATGCTTATCGCCCAGCCCATATTTCTCCCTTACTTCCTGTGCATCATACACACGAAACACCTCCGTATTGATACCATTATGAATCACCTGGAAATTATATCCGCAGAAAAAAGACTTCTGCATCTCCGACTTTATCCAGTTGGATACCGGTACAATCACTAGTTTGTCTTGAGGCATGGAAGTAAAAGCCTCCTTCTTATCAAGATAGTTCTGCCGACTACGGTCTACCCACAAGCTTGCCGGGAACTCCCTGCGCTGAGGACACTGTGCACATCCATCCTGCCAACGGTTGCAGTTCACATAAGAATAATAATAACAATGTCCCGTATAAAGCCAGCAGTCGTGTACGGTCCACACTACCGGAATATTGCATTTTGACAAATACTCAAACAAAATCCGGTAATTCAGGAAATAGCCATGAATGTTGTGTATATGAATCACATCCGGCTGAATCCGTTCAATCTGTCGGATAAATTGCCGGGTAGCCAATGAAGAAGCCAGTCCATGACGGTCAAATAAACGCGTTTCCAGCCCATGCCATGCTACACTCCATTTGCTACCTACCGGCACCAGCTTTGAACTACAAGGCTTTATGCCATCACGTCCACGGCTGTAAGCAATATAACTCTGCCAGCCGTTCTGCATAGCCAGTTCTCCAATTTCCTGCATGATGCGCCCCGTAGAAGTAGAGACACGCAGCACCGGATTTATCTGAAGCAATGTTTTCATTTTGCAGTTATTGAAGTAAACAAGCGAATCCATTGTGCCATGACCGCCTCTTCTGAATAAGTGTCCACCACTTTTCGGGCATTCAGCGACAACATTTTCCGATAAGCTTCATCCTCCATCACTTTCATCATCGCATCAGCCAACGCCTGAATATCTCCATTCGGAACCAACAAACCGTTTATCCCGGGCTGAATGATATCTTTTGGACCACATTTATAGTCAAACGACACTACTGGAAGTCCGCAAGCCATGGCTTCAATCATCACCATCGGAAAACCTTCATAATTAGAACTCATCACCAACATGTCACTCTTTACGTACTCTTCCCCTATCTGTTTGGTAGGCCGGTTAAGCCGGACCGAATCCTGTAGTTCCGCCTTATCAATCATCTGCTGCAGCATCTCCCTCCATTCTCCCTGACCAAAAATATCCAGTTTCCAGTCGGTAAACTTGCCGGTATGCCGTACCAGCTGCCAGGCCTGAACCAGGCGATCAAACCCTTTCTGATAATCCAAGCGTCCCACCGCAATCACCCGCTTGTTCATTACATCCGAATAGGCATCACTCACATGCATGGCTGCATTGGGAATCACCTCGATGTTTGGTAAATTCCCCCAATACCCCCTGTCTTCATTGGTCAGCACCACAAATTTGTCAAAGCGACGTACTATCTGTTCGTCCTGCCGTGTACGCAGTTTATCAATCCATCCCAGCAATCCTTTCCGTCCATACTGCAAGCGGAAAAACTTGCAATAATGCAGCTCCAGCACTTTCTTGCTTCCATCCTTTATATCGGGGATAAACGAAGATTCTGAAGGATAAAGCGACACCACAATGTCCGGTTTCTCTTTCAGGAGCAATGCTGTCAGTTTCCGTTTATGTTCCTTTCTTTTACGGAGATAGCCGGTTATCTTTTTCCATGCTCCTTTTCCATTATCCTCCGAGTAATTGATTCCCAAATCTGTCATGCGTACCTTCTCCGGAAACGGATAAAAAGGAGGGCGCTGGTGCTGGTCGGTAGTTACCACAGCCACCTTCCATCCAGGAAGTTGTGAAAGGTAAGTAACCTTGTTCAGGAGCACTCGTTCCATCCCTCCGGGATTACATGTGGAGTGGGTGCAATAGATGATTTTCATAGATTTTTATCAGAGGTTATTTGGAAAGCCGCTTTATAACCTTAGCAGGATTTCCTCCTGCCACACAATCAGCAGGTATACTTTTAGTTACGACAGAACCTGCAGCAATAATACTGCGTGCACCAATCGTAACTCCTTTTAATATCACACAATTCATGCCAATAAAAACATCATCCTCTATTGTAACAGGTGCAGATACTCCCCAATCTGTAGATGGGCTACGACGTAAAAGAAAATCCATATTATGAGCATCTGTATCTATTAGAATACAATTTCCCCCAATCTTCACATGATTACCTATTGTTATTTTTTTATGTGACCATAATACAGTACTGCTCATACCTACATTATCTCCAATGCTTATACAAGCATCATGCGTAGCATAAATCATTCCTCTTTTATTCGCACATAATGCGTTTATTCCCCATCCAGAAGAAAAATAAAGATTATCACCTATCTTTACTTTAGCCGAAGGAAAAAGATGTACATATAGTTTACCGTGCACTACACAATGCCGTCCACATTCCACTCCATACATCTTGATCCGTAACAGATTGTAATAAGAACTGAAACGATTTCTTGCTCTTTTTATAAAACGGACTATTTGTCTAACAGTTCTGCTCATTTTCAAGAATAGAATCAGTCTGCTTGTCGTCTTCCTTACTTAACATAAGAAAGATGGCAAATACCATAAAAACATCAGTCGATACTTTAAACCATCCGAGGTAGTTTACCAACAAAATCAGTAGAAACAACACCTTGTAATCTTTAAATCGACTGACGCAAATCCATGCTGCTTTCCACATAAACGCCATAAACAGCACAGTACCGGTCAAGCCAAAATAAAAAATATAACGTAAATATCCGATATCCGTACCCATATAATATCCATGATATACAGGACCAGTATAATAAGGATCAAAAAATGCAGGATCTAATGGATTTGCTGCATATCCATCTCCAATCAGCCAAGTCCTCCAATTGTCCGGAAATACAATCATGTGCTCCAACAAAATATCATTCGAACTGGTTTGCCATTTACCTGTTTCCCATAAACTGAAAAAGCCTTCGAAACCAAAACGGATGTTCTTATAAAACGTATCATTTGTATAATACAGAGAAACAAATACCGGTATTACTACACACATAATTCCTCCTAACCAAAGCCACAGTTTCTTGTTTTCCCTCTTCAGTTTTAGCGTAAGAAGTCCGGTAGAATACACCCAGTAAGCCATTGCAAGTCCTATCCCCATTGTAGTAGTACGGGAAATCATATTCCCAATCACCGCAAGAATCAAGAAAGAAACAAGATAGCCTACCACCTGTTTATGCGACAATTCTTCTGTTTTCGACAAAATAAATCCAATCATGACCGCTACTGCCGAAAAACGCAATCCTGCCACATCCAAGGCAGCTCCGATACCAGACAAACGGGTATCTTTGGTATTTCCCATAAAGGCCTCTCCTCCTACAAAACTATCTATCCATGTCTGTAAAGGTGAATATACATCCTTTATCCACGCTATCAGACATTGCACTACGCAGACGGCTATCAACAGATTACATACCAGTCGTACATTGACATATCCATACGCCACATGCAGCCATCGTATCACGGTATAGGCACCTCCCATCCATACCCACATCGAGATAAAATAAGTCAAGAATGAACCATCCCGCGTATTATTGACCGTCATTGTTACCAGACTGACCAATGATACCCCCATCGCCCACAGCGACAACATGAAAAAATCCTTATTAATATCGGCATCCCTCCGTTGTGCCAACCGCTTTCCTAAAATCAGCAGACTCACGCCAGCCAACACCATCTTTGTATTCACTCCCGGCAGAGCCACCGTCTCAAACGGAAAAAAATAAAAAGAGGTAAGAATAACCGATATAATATGAATAAAATATTTATACATATATTTTATCTTCTTTATCTATACAATATCTTATATGCCCAATGAAACAACTGATTGTATATCCACACCAACCCAAACAGATTCTTCCAGGCACACCACTGCAACCATCGGCTACGTGCCGAAATTCCACGATTCTGTAAAATATACCGGTTGGCTTCGGGATACCATTCTTTCCACAGACGATACAATCGTGTATCTCCCATCAGAAGAAAAGGAAACTTAGCTTCCAACTTCAGAAATGCAATCTCTTTTTCCAATGTGTTTCCATATATTTTAGTCAAGCACTCTGCCGTTCTATTTACATTGTATTTCAGTTCCTCCTTATGCCTGTCAGAATACACATTACTCATCGCCCCTGTATTCAGTTTGACATAATGATAAAAAGCCTTGGGCACATAAGCCACTCGTCCGGCATGGGCAAACAGCAGCAGCATCGTCATGTCCTCTCCCATCCCATATCCGGCAGGAAAGGATACCTGATAATCAGCATAAAGACTACGCCTTACCAATTTATTCCATACATTATACTTCATTCCTCCGCTCAACATGGTTTTCAACGCTTCCAGCGCAGTATCAAAAGAAGGCTGTTTCATATAACGTTCGTTCTTTTCGAAAGACAAAAACCAGTCGCACCATACAATATCAGCCCGATGCATAACAGCTTCCGTGTACAAGGTTTCCAGCATATCAGGTTCTACAAAGTCATCACTATCGCAATGAAAAATATACTCCCCCTGCGCCATCTGTAATCCGGTATTCCGGGCAGCCGGCAGTCCTTTATTCGTTTCATGTACTGCAACTACCACACTATTCTGTCTCTCCGGATAACGAGCGAGCACCTCCTGAAGCACTTTCATACTACAGTCAGGAGTCGCATCATTGACAAAGATATACTCCACCTCCTTCAATGTCTGTTGCATCAGTGTTTTCGCACACCGTCCGATAAACTTCTCCACCCCATAAATAGGGATAATGACCGAAACCTTATAGCTCATCTTTCTTTATAATGCAATCCACCCCTTACACAGAGCTTTGTCCGACTTAAATTCATTGCAGGAATCCGGATTAAACCACACTTCCGGAGCAATCACCACCTTCTCCGGATTGCAGTTCAGAAAGGCACTCCACCAGCTATACGTACTGTTCGAGATAATATTATGCTTGCACAAGCTCATCAGTTGCATATCAAAATGACTGCCATATCCATCGGCAGGATTACCCTCTACTAACGTATATTTTATTCCTTGAAAATTCTCCTTTACCCACTCCGCATTATCAGTGAAGACATAGAATTTAGGATGCCGCACCTTCTCTTTCATCCGAGCAATGGCTTTCCGGTAATATTCCATCGGACAAGTATGCTGATACCAGATGCGGCTCTGGTAATCTTTTCCTTTCCGCACATGGATAGCCACCGATTCGCATGCTTCTATTTCCTTTTCGATGCGAAGATTCTTTTCATCCGCAAAAGGCAGAAAAGAGAAACAGGCTTTTACTTCATCTCCTACAGCCTCTACTACAGCTGCATTCAAAAAAACTCCGATGATATATTGATTTTTAGCCGTATTATCTGGTAAGGAAGCATCAAAAGCCCCTGTAGTCGTCCTTACCTTCGTAGACGAGGGGAAATACTTGCGACGTACCTTAGAGCAAATATCGGCTCCTCCTCCCCACAGAAAGACTTTCAAACGGGAAGCCTGCCTGATTTCAGCGTGAGGAAAGACCGCATTCCATTCCACCTTTTCGTGTGCCAGCTTAGCCGAACGATAAAAATCAACAGCTACCTCATATCCCTGCTTCTTCAGAAACAGATAGTAACTGTACTGAAACATCCGGTTGGCAAGGCCACAGGCCATATTAACTATTATCTCCATTGTATTAACGACCTTTAAATCTCTCTTTTTCCATACACAAAATAACGAATCAGAATCTTTATCCGCTTCCAAAGCGAAAGCTGATCCAGTTCATTCAAACGTGTATAGAAGAACTCAAAATAGAATTTCTGATCAAAGAAAGGAGACTTCCGGTAATACTCCCACCAAATGTCGAAATTGACACTGTACTTCTTCCATGGCTTATGTCCATTATAATGAATATTGCCCTGCTTCAAAGCATACTCTATCTCTGCATCGGAAAACAGTTCCTTGATGACAGAACGTTTTCTCATCGCAAACATATAGGAATAATCTGTCATATTATATTCCAATGATAAATAATAGATTCTGCCTCTACAAACCACATTCAGTATATCTTGATCTTGAAATTTCAGTTTCTTATTACTCCATTCTTTGAACTGTACATGCACATTATCTTTTAGGATAGCCTTATTATTCATTACGATAAAGCCAGCCTGAATATAACTGCCCACATTCAACTCCGGCATCGAATGTATATACTTCTGTCCGTCTTCCGTCAAGTTCATACCCAACTCACGAGTAGCAGCAATATAATTATTTCCTATCTCCGTTTCGTACAATTCCGATAAATCCATTCGGAATATAATATCCACATCCGCATAAATCACCTTGTCGTACTCTGGTATCAACTCTGGTATCAGTAAACGGTAATAAGTAGCTGCTGTGATTCCCCTTATTTCAAACGACTGATCGAATGTATCATCTACCACACGATACTGAATCCGACAACGACTGAATTGTTTCAGTAACTCAGCCAATTGTTCTTTATTCAAATCGACCTTCGAAGAATGCAAAATAAAAATATCATAAAAAGTATCATCTTTTGCATTCATCAGTAAAGAGGACAGACAGACACAGGCAGGAAAGACTAAATTATTGTCAAAAGCAAAAGCTATAGGAACTGTTTTCATCTTACATTCTTTTTAATCAACGATAAAATATGATATTCCTCACTTTTTATAAAACTTACTGCATCTTTCATCGCTTTCAGCTTCAACTTGAATATATCAAGCCGCCCCTTTACCAAGGAAACGAATAAGGCAAATCCTAAAGTATAACCTATACACAACATACTCCACGAACGGCTTAACCATTCCTCATCCGATAAATAGATAAAACGATGCCAAAAAATAGTCTTAAAGCGAAAATCAGAATAAATCAGCATTTTTTCTTTTTCTTCACTCACCATCGCTGTTCCTGCATCCAAATGCTTTATTCCACTATGAAACCAGGTCAACTGCTTCAATCCCATACAATACATTTTATAAAACATCACCTGATCATCTCCCAAAGCATATTTCATCTGATCCATCCAAAGTTCCTCCTCAAAATGAATCTTCAGGAAATCCTCCTTTTTGCAGAAGAAACAAGGTCCGGCATTGGTCTGTGATAAATATACTCCGTGCTTAGGATTTCCATTATACGAATAACCGGAATTACGCATTACTTTATACCCCCACTTTCCATCATCCTTTCTGTCTATCATCCTCCCAGAAAGCCTCATCATCCATTTCCCCCATATAGAACGTTCCGCATTCGGAAATACATCCGGGGAAATTACATCTGCCTTATTGTCTATCAAATACTGATACAATTGTGCCACAGCAGTCTCCGGCAAATACACATCATCGTCCAAGAATAAGATATATTCTGTATCTACTTCCTGATATGGTAAAGCCCGCTGGGCTACCATTCCTTTCCTTACATAGATATATTGTTCTTTTCCGATTGTCTCTTTAGGAATAGCATAACCTTCGGCTATATATACTAAAATCTTCGACGGTTGAATAGTCTGCCTATCCAAAGACTCCAATAAAGTCTGGTATTTCTCTCCGGCTTTCCCTAATGTACGGATAACAGCTGTATAATTCATTTCACTTCATTTTTAGTGTGCGTAAAACCCGTCCTCCCCACCAACGCAATCTGAACAAAAGTACTCCGATATGAGGTGAAACATATAAATGAATCGGAAAATGAGCCTCTGGAACTTTCTCTATCCATTTATGGACTTTACATCTCAATTGTTTTAAAGATAACTCTTTTTCAATTACTTTATATTGAGAAATATACAAATCACTTGCAACTGTTTCCAGCGTCCAATAATACATCATAATCCCTCTATACAAATAATAAGGAGTCAGTCTTTTGTCTTCTACCTTATATGCATATTCATGGAATACATCACAAAGAGAAAACGAATTTTCAAGATTACTGATACGTGGAGTAGACATGATGGAATTTTCACGTTGTCTATAGGCATAAAACTGAACAGGAAGATAACCACATCTCTGATTCTTGCTAAATACTCTAATTGCAAAATCTATATCTTCTTGAAACTTCCGGCTTTCATCAAAACGTAGGTTTTCAATAGCTGATCTTCTAAATAGGAACAACCAAGAAAAAAATCTACCATTAATCACATCTTTCACCATTTCATACGAACCAAATACTTTATCTTTCAGTTTTTCTGCCGATAAATCAGGAGTCTTCAATCTATTTCCTACCCCATCTACATCTACATACTCTCCACGTACTACATCTAAATTTTCCTTCTCCACTTTTTCAACCAATAAAAATAGAGCATCACTCTTCTCCCAATAATCATCCGAATCAAGGAATATGATATATTTACCCGAAGCTCTATCCATACCATAGTTACGGGCAGAAGATAAACCTCCATTGAGCTTATGAAATACTTTTATCCGACTATCTGTTAAAGCTATATCCTCACACAAATATCCTGACGTATCTGTACTTCCATCATCGATTAACAATATCTCCACATCTTTAAAAGTTTGTGCCAATACACTTTCCACACATTCTTCTAAATATGCTTCCACATTATATACCGGAATAATAATAGAAATAAAAGACATAAAGTTTCCGTAAAGAAATATTTAATCACATACATTAGACATTAATATATCTCATTTCTCCATCACACCATTCATTAAATATTTTAACACAGCATAAGCAAGTGTATTTTGTGAGTTTAGTAATACATCATCTTGAAGGGGTTATCAAATTTTGTCTATTTTTCACAATGATATTATCAAAATCTGACAACCATGTATCATAAAAGTTACAAAGCTTACCCGTTGAATTATCAATCAAAAATATTTTTTTATTTAAAAGCACAGATAAAATCAACGCATGAAGTCGGGTTGTATACACTATAGAATATTTACTGATAAAATTAATACCTGTCTGAACATAAGAAGGCCTATAAAACTTATCCCTTTTATAATCTTCTGCTAATTTCCTATATTTCATACCAAATAACCAACACAAAAATTTTATAGGATAAAAAAGCTTATCTATATATTCATATTTTTTCTCTTTGCATTCAATAGTTGGCCAATCATGTAATTCAGCAACCGGAGAAATCTCAGAACAATTTTTATTACTTAATTCTTTATCTTTCCTTCTTAAATATAACACTCTATCTTCAGATTGAGGTATTTTATATTTTTTTAAATCAATAAAAAATGCCATATCTGGAACAAGCTTAATTTCATTTTGAAAGCGATCTTTCAAAAATTGATATGAATATTTGTCCCTTGCACATATTATGACATTTAAATGTTTTGCATAAAATGCAATATCCTCTTTCATCAAACTACTATCGTCGTAGTATATACTTTGAGGAAGAATAATCACTTTATTTTCAGGATAAGACTCTATTATTTTTCTCCTAAAACAAGAATGCTCTCTATACAAATCCCCTAAATTTCCTCCACCCTGAAACAAAATTATCACATCTTTATGTAATTTTCGTGGTATATAAAAATATATATCACTTGCATACAAACATTTATATGGTAAAGTTTGCAAAAAACACTTAGTTCCTTCCCATATTAAAACATCTCCCAAATTATTATAATATGGTAAATCTAAATATACATAATCGTTATCAATGAGAGGAGTCAATACTTTTGTAATTGTATCCATTAATTGTTTTTTCTTTTGCGTCGCATTCATAAATTTAAATTATAGATTTCTATTTTTTAAATATCTCAATAACAACATAAACTTAGAAATAACACCTACATGATGAACTAAACACCACATCATAATTTTCAATTTTATATTCAAAAATGGACACGACAAAATATAATTATGGCTTTCAGGATACAAATCAAGAAACTTATTATATGTAGAGGTGCTTAATACCCATTCCTGCTTACTTTTTAAGATCCTCCAACACAGCTGTTTCTTATAATATTGATACACTCCTTCTTTTTTAAAATAATCAATTACATCCAAATACATAACTTGTTCATCATTCATTGTTTTTTCATTCAAATTATGCATAATAGATGATATATTTAATCTATTATAATTATATAATATTTTGCTCAAATGAATAATCTTATTAGCATGGAGCAATAATTTTACAGCCAAATTAAAATCTTCACAATAAGCAGCATTTGCTTCCAATGATTTTAATTTATGTTGCATATAAATATCATGTTTTACAAGCATATTCCATATTACATTCCAAGGATAACAAATGTAATTTTGAAGTGAACTAACTTTATCATCAGACCAATCTACAGTATAATAATTAACAATCTTATCTGTATATATCATACGAAAATCACAAAGAACTATATCAGCACCTTGACTTTCTGCCATACTATACATATCCTCTATCATTGTCTTTTCAGCCCAATCGTCACCGTCAAAATGAATTATATACATTCCACTGGCTACCGATATCCCTGTATTTCTGGCTCCAGTAAGACCTTTATTCTCCTTATGATGTATTATTTTACAATTTATAGCTCTATTAGGGTAAACAGATAACAATTCTGATAAAATTTCAATACTATTATCCGGAGTTGCGTCATCTACAAAAATATATTCTATATCATCAAATGTTTGCTCAAAAAGAGAACGAACACACTTTTCTATATATTTTTCTACATTATATATAGGTACTATTACTGATACTTTACACATAATAAGTAGATGTTGAAATTTAGTTTATATCAATTTTTTTGTACAGTTTTGTGTGGACAGATATCGCCTTTTCCCGAATAAAACTCCGTTCATGTGCAGTACATCCAATTAAATAAATGGAAACCATTGTACATATCACAGAAAGCAAACATATAGTAAAGAAACGCGCCACATTGTTTGGCATTTGCATATAGACAACAGCGGGAACAAGTAAAGCTACTACTGTAACTACTACAACATTGCCACATACATTATATAAATAGCGACGCATAGAAAGCCCTACCATCTTACGAAGAAACAACAAGCGTAATAACAGACAACATACCGCTACTACTAATGCTACGAACAACACTGATTCCGGAGGAAAATTCATTTTTAAGCAAATATAGGAAAGAGGAAAATTCATCATTAACGTACCACCTACCGCCAGCTGATAGTTACGAATCTTTCCGGTTGCTAATTGTAGATTTATCAATGTATTTGAAAGTATATCACACATAGTAATTAACAATGCTAATCGAACAAAATTAACGGTATGTTCCGGATAGTCTTTCAACCACAAAGTAAGAATAAACTCAGTTTCAAACAACATAGGCAATGTAAATAGTAACAAAATATAATAAGAGTAACGAGAACCACGTTCTACTAATGAAAACATATAATCATAATTTCCGGCTGCATACGATTTGGTAATTTGCGGCTTCAAAGCAGTCATAAAATTACCGGCAAAAGAAAATAATACATTATTTACGGTATTGGCAATTCCTCGCGCTGCGTTCACTATAGGCCCAATAAACAAATTCAACAACACATTCACTCCTTGATCCTTCAAAAGTCCTGCCGTACAACCAATAAAATTCCATCCTGCGAATGAACTCATGGCCTTCCAACAATCTTTATAAAAATTCAATCTAAAACAACATTCCTCGAAATGACGGCGGCAATAGTTCCAATAGATAGCCTGCATAGAAATACCTACTGCTACTAACAATAAGGAATATACAATAAGACGATCAAATCGGAAAGGTGCATATGCAATAAACAATACAATGCATAAACGCAGAATAATATCCAATATACCGATGTAGGCAAAAGCAGTCATCCGCTCATGAGCTACGATGGAAGCATGGTAAGGCACACTAAACAGACCGAACATAAAAGCAACCAAAGAAGCCTGAAATACCCAGTTAGCGGCATAAATACGCTCTGCCGGTATAGTCATGTGAGTATTCAAAAACCAAACACCTATACTTTCGGCAAGCAATAATATAATAGCGGCCAACACCAAATGGATGCAAAGGGAAGTAGAAAACACTTTCTTCAACTGCTCCATATCACTCCGCCCTAACTCGAAAGTCAAAAAACGGCTTACAGCTGATGACAAAGAAGAAGAAACCATAGAAAACATTGACACAAAACCTCCTACCACATTGTATATACCGTAATCTTCCACGCCCAAAGCCTGCAACACTATACGAGAAGTATACAATGATACCAGCATACCAAACAGCATCCGCACATACAGCATCAGCGTGTTTTTGGCAATACGTTTTGTATTTTCTTGTTGAGAATCCATCAGCTAATAAGAATCAATAATTGAACCCAAAAGTCCAAAGAGGGATGACATTACCATGCCCATATTCTATATCATCTTTTACGACAAAAGCATTATCTATGCCTTCTATCTGCTTCTGTCCCTTCTTTCGCCCGCCTACTTCAAAAGTATATCCGTCTATCTTGAAGTCGGACACCGAGGAAGTAATGACATCCTGATTTACTCGCAATTGATTGAAAAAGAATGTTTCGCGTACATTACCGATTTCTACCCCTTCTCTGCCAAGCGCATAAATCAAATTTGTATTGTCTAGATAAATTTTATTGACTTTGCCCAACCCACGAATGCCACCAGTATCATCACGAAGTTGTGCTATCATACCTGCTTCTTCGATATAAAGACAATAATCCGCTACACTGTTCCGGCTCACATTCAATACAGAGGCCAAGCTACTGATATTGGGCTTAAACGGTACACTCTTTGCGATAACTGCTAAAAGTTGCTTCAACTTACGGGCTGTGGATACGTTCATCCCTGCATATTGAGGTATATCTGATTCTATGGATACATTGACTATCTGCAATAACAGGTTTTCATAATCGTTTTTAGGAAACGGATAATATCCTTGTTTTAAATAGTCAGAGAAATACTGAAACGGACGAAAGCCTGCCGGTATCGTTACTTTCAGTTGCAATATGTCATCCAATGAGTAAGCAGGAAAGTCATAACCATGAAACATATTCAGGTATTCACGGAAAGAAAGTCCTTGCATGTGATACATGGAAGCACGACGACTTAAATCTGCTACTCCTTTATGAATATCGAGTACTGAAGAACCGGTAAATACTATCTGCAATTCCGGATGATAATCGTACATCAGTTTCAGTTCTTTCGACCAATCTTTGTAGCGGTGTATTTCATCAATAAACAGATGCTTTCCTCCCTGTTTTACAAAAAGGTCCGCCAAATCCAACAAACGATGTTCAACGAAATAAAAGTCTTCGGCTGTTACATACAGGGAATTTTCGCGCGGCAAATTCTCCTTTAAGTACTGAAGAATAAGCATGGTCTTTCCTACTCCTCTCGGACCGGTCAATCCTATCATGCGATTATTCCAATTAATCTGATGATACATGTAGCGATGAAAATCGGTACTTACTTCCTGAAGTAGCTTACTGAATCTATCTTGTAATCTGTCCATAGTGTTCTCTTTTTCTACAAAGATAACGTTTTTGCTCAATAAAAGAGCAATTTCACACTCAACTTTGCTCTCTCATTGAGCAAAATTTTTCATCTTAACACTTGGATAAATTCAGGCTGAACCTCCACTGTCGCTGTCAAAAGGTTGGGAAGTTCCACAAACAAACGTTTTATGCGTGAGCCTTGCATTTTTTGCAAGCATCCCTCATAACCATCCAAAAGGCCTCCCACGATACGTACCTTTTTTCCTAACATATCCGGATTTATTTCTTCTGGAGTATAAAAACAAGGATTATTCATCGCGTCGACAGCCCTAATGAAACGCTCCATATCTGCATTTCTTACAGTCATAGGCTGGTGGTTGCCACCTTTTACAAAACGGTACTGCAACGTAGCGATTTGTTCTACAAGAGGATCGAGCACTTTACGGGAATCATAAACGAATAACAAATCGGGCATAAAAGGAACCTGCTGGCGAACACGTTTGCCCTGACGAATTCTCAATTTCCACACCATCGGAGTAAAAAATCTGATTTTTAATTCACCGAGCAATTTATAGGCAGGCTGTTTAGCATTTCCCCTTTTCAAATCACGCATCACGAACCATTGACGCAATTCTGTTGTTTCTTTTACAGATTGCATCGTTTCCTGCATGTCTGGGTGATTATTATGCAAGCTGTCCATAGTTCGACAAAAGGCATATTCTCTAATCCTGCCGGCCATCATAAGTAACTAAAAAGCAAGCAGTTATAGAGTTAATACTCAAAAGTTTTACTATTTCCCCTTCACATCTCTCCAATATAATACTTTGTTAATAAGTACAATTGGATATTCCTAAACGCAACTTATCTCCTAAGATGAGATAATCTTTCTGCTGCAAAGATAGAAAATTAAATTTATATTCTATTAAGTTATTACTTTTATCTTATTGGCAAATTGTTTTTTAAGACAATTTTATGTACTATTTATTTTTATGGCAACATTTCTCAAATTCACCTCCAGATACTTCTTTTTTTATCTGCCAATTCTTTTAAGTTTAATGGTATTTTCTCTGTTTCACAGTGTGGGATATAAAAACCACAGTGTGGGATATATATTTCACACTGTGAAATACAAATCCCACACTGTGAAACAGAGAATTTTTCAGTTCATTTAAAAGAATTCACGCTTGAATTTCTTATTATAGTCAATTGAAGAAAATAATTTTAAAGAAACGAACAACCTCCGTTGACGGCAGAAATATTTATAAATAACAAAGACAATCTGATAATTAACCACTTACAAAAAAATATTATCTCATCTTAGGAGATATTCTTTTTCTCAAAGACTTATAAATCTTTCAGAATTTTTCGATTCGCTTTATCAAC